>Ga0075418_10000113_pt1 | contig 69597 bp, 80 predicted proteins | sample SoiMetdeltSBSDD2_FD_81776 | JGI IMG/M metagenome (GOLD analysis project Ga0075418, IMG submission 81776) | Bulk soil microbial communities from a Populus tree surrounding site in Tennessee, USA - Soil MetaG P. deltoides SBSDD2 | ecosystem: Environmental > Terrestrial > Soil > Tree plantation...
CGGCGGCTCGATCGAGGATGCGAGCGGCAACAAGGACAAGCCGATCTTCGACTTCGAGCATGCGGTCGAGCGCGTCGCCTCTGCTTCGGAAACGGCAAGGCGCATCCAGGCGGGATTCGTACTCACGGCGAGAACCGAGAACTTCCTGCGCGGCAGGCCGGACCTGGACGACACGATCAGGCGGCTCCAGGCGTTCGAGAAAGCGGGCGCGGACGTCCTGATGGCCCCGGGCCTGCCCGATCTCGCGGCGGTGCGCGCGGTGTGCGCGGCGCTGAGGAAACCGGTGAACTTCATGGCGGGAATCAAGGGCAAGTCGTTCACCGTACGCGAGCTCGAGGCCGCGGGCGTGCGGCGCGTGAGCCTCGCCACCTCGCTCTACCGCGCCGCGATGAGCGGGCTCGTCGACGCCGCGCGCGAGGTGCAGGGACAGGGCAGCTTCGGCTACCTCGAGCGCTCGCTGACCACGCCCGAGCTGAACGGGTACATGCAGTCCTGAGGCGGTGCGCTCCGCCCTTTCGCTTCTCGCAGGAACGATCGGGGTATGGGCTTGCGCCGCTTTCGCGGTGTCTTCCCCGGTCGAAGCGCGCAAGATCGAGCAGCTCATCGCGGCGGTCGAGCGGCTCGGCAACGCGAAATTCATCCGCAACGGCGCGGCGTACGACTCAACCAAGGCGGCGGATCACCTGCGCCTCAAGCTGCGCGAGGCGGGCGACCGCGTGGAAAGCGCCGAGGACTTCATCCGCTTGTGCGGCTCGCGCAGCTCCGTGTCGGGCAGGCCCTACGAGATCGTGTTCGACGACGGCCGGCGCGTCACCAGCGAGGCGTTCCTGCGCTCGAAGCTGAAGGAGCTGCAGAGCTCCTACGACCACTAGTCGCTAGGTCGCGCGCGCTTCGATCACCACTGCACTCGCGGTGCCGCGGTAAGAGGCGCTTCCGGCTGCTTTTTCCAGCGCGGCGGCCACCCGCTCCACGACTTCGTCGAGCGAGGCGCCGCGCTTCTCGATGAGAAGCGACCGCGGACTGCCGCGAATGATCCCGGTGGCTATGCTGCGCGCGCTCACGCCATGGATCTCGATCTGCTTTTGCTCGATCCGCACTTCCTGAAAGGCCGCCTCGGCCAGCAGCGTGCGCAGCAGCGCCGGATCGTACATCTCGTAGAGCCTTCTGAACGACAGCTCTTCATCCCCCGGGAAGAGATCCTCCATGACGCCGGCGGTCAGGGCGACGTGGCGATTGTGCTCGAGGCGATCCCAGACGTTGAACAGGAGGATTCCGCCTTTCTTGAGCACGCGGCGCGCCTCCCGGATCGCCGCGCGCTTGTCCGGCACGAACATGATCCCGAATGCGCAGACGACCACGCCGAATTCGCCATCGTCGAATGGCAAGCTGGCGGCATCCGCCTCGCGCCAGTCAATGCCGCCATGATCGGGCAGCCTGCTGCGCGCGAAATTCAGCATCGGCTTGCTGAGATCGCTCGCCACCAGGCGCAGCGTCGGGTCGATTCGCTCGCGCAGCCGCCGCGTGACGATGCCGGTGCCGCACGCGAGCTCGAGGACATCACCCGGCGGCTTCGTTGGAAGGCGCTGCGCCAGGTCCGCCGCAAAGGCGTGAAACCAGGCGGGTCCCAGACATTGGTCGTAGTACTCCGGAATCGAACCGGCAAAATTCGCGTTCAAGTCGACCATTTGTCGCCTACCGTGCCTGCTTGCCTGGTGTCGGGGTGGGACGCATCGCCTGGCGCCGCCAGGCCGCGGGCGGCATCCCGAACTCCCGCTTGAACGCCCGGTTGAAGGCAGTCAGGGACTCGTAGCCGGTCTGCGCGGCCACGTGTGCAATGGCATCCCCGGCAGAACGCAGCGTTTGCGCGGCGAGCGCAAGGCGCCAGCGCATCAGGTACTGGATGGGCGGCTCGCCGACCAGCGCGGCGAAACGCTCGGCGAGGGCCGAGCGCGAAAGCGCGACTTGACGCGCCAGATCATCGACCGTCCACGCCCGGTCGGGTTCGGCGTGCAGCAACGCCAGGGCATGCCCGATCTGGGGATCGCGCACGCCCGCGAGCCAGCCCTTGCCCCCCGGCGGCATGCTTTCGGCGTAGCGGCGCATCGCTTCCACGAACATGAGCTCGGACAATTTGGCGAGCATGGACTCCGTGCCCGGGCGCGTGGCCGAAGATTCGCGCACGCCGACCCGCAACAGGTGGCGCAGCAGCGCAGCCTCGGGCCCATCGCCAATCGGGATTCTGAGCAAACGCGGCAGGGTGTCCAGAAGCGGGCGGCACAGGCTGCGGCTGCAGGCGAGGTAGCCGCACACAAAGCGCGTGGCCGCGCCGCCGCCGCCATGGCGCATCTGGATCAGCTCGGTGCCGGCCGCGGCATCGGCGCTGATCAGCGTGGCGGCCTCCACCGGCGCGAGGTGCAGGTCGCTGCCCATCAGGTGCTTCTCTTCCCTTACGAACAGAAGCAGGTCCCCGGCCGCCACGTCGAGCGCTTCCGCGCCATCGCTCAGCCGCACCTTGCAGCTCCCCTCCGTGAGGAAGTGGAAGAACACCACCTGCTCGGCACCGGCAAGCCGCGCCCGGACGCTCGCCAGCCCGAACTTCGCTTGCACGCACCAGGGCGCAGTGAACTCCGCGTTGATATACACCGCGCCCTCGAGGCGGACCGACTTGAGAACGTCGGACAATGCATCCATGGGGTTTGGGGCAATAACCGCGGAGTTGCGGCGTATTCGCGATACGGGGCAGCATGCATACTAGCACCACCGTGAAAAGCGTCGTCTTCGCAATCCTCTTCGCCGCGGCGAGCGCCGCTGCTCAGGAATGGCCGAACAAGCCCGTCCGCTGGGTCGTGCCGTTTCCCCCGGGCGGCAGCGTCGACATCGTCTCGCGCCTTCTCCAGGGCCGCGTCGCGGAAGGCCTCGGCCAGCCGATCGTGATCGAGACCCGCGGCGGCGCCGGCGGCGCGGTGGGTACCGCGGAAGTGGCGCGCTCGGCGCCCGACGGCTACACGTTTCTCGTCACGCTCTCCTCGCACACCATCAACCCCTACCTCTACAAGCTCAACTACGATACCGAGCGCGATTTCGCTTCGGTTTCGCTCATCGTAAGCATCCCGCAGCTTATCGCGGCGCATCCGGCCACGCCGTTCAAGTCGCTCAAGGACCTGGTCGACGCAGCCAAGGTCCAGCCCGGCAAGCTGGCCTTTGCCTCGGCAGGCAACGGCACGCCATCGCACATCGCCGGCGAGTTGCTCAAGCTGAAGACCGGCATCGAGCTGGTGCACGTGCCGTACAAGGGCGGCGGGCCGGCCGTGGCCGATACGGTCGCCGGCCAGGTTCCGCTCGTCATCCTGACCGCGGCCGCCGTGGTGGGGCAGGCGCGCGCGGGAAGGCTGAGAGCCCTCGCCGTGACGACCCTGAAGCGCTCTCCCGGAGCGCCGGACGTTCCTACGGTCGCCGAAGCGCTCGGGCTTCCCGATTACGAGGTCGACTCGTGGATCGCCATGTTCGCTCCTTCGCGTACGCCAACGCCCGTGATCGCCCGCATGCACAAGGAAATCGCGCGCGTCGTGCAGCTTCCGGAGGTGCGTGCAAGGCTGATCGAACAGACCGCCGACCCGGTGGCGAGCTCACCCGAGGAGCTCGACCGCGTGGTGAAGAGCGAGTTGAGAAAGTGGGCCGAAGTGATCCCCGCCGCCAGGATAAAAGCCGATTAGGCCCGGCTAGGCGCGCTTAAGAACTCCTCGACCACGTCCACGAAAAGCGCCGGATTCTCGATCTGCGGACAATGTCCGCAGCCCTGCAGCTCGCGGAACTTGGCTTTCGGAATCTTGGCCGCGAGCTCGCGCGCGAGCGCCGGCGGCGTGGTCGCGTCCTCGCTTCCCGCCATCACGAGCGTTTCACTCTTGATATTGCCCAGGACGGGCGACAGATCGAGGCTGGCGAGCGCCAGGCACGCGGTGCGAAAGCACGCCGGGTCGGCCTTCGTCAGCGCCTGCTTGCGCTCCTCCACCACGGAAGGATTGGCCGCGATGAAGCGCTCGGGGAACATGCGGCGGATCGCGACGTCGAGCGCGCCCGACATGCCCTCCTTCGCCACGCGCTCGGCGAGGCCGCGGAGCGGCTGCTTGGCCGGCTCCGGAAACGCGGCGAGCGCCGGCGCCGCGATCAGGCGCCGGACCCGCGCGCCGTGGCGGGCGGCGAGCGCCACCGCGATGAAGCCGCCAAAACCGTTGCCCAAGACATCGGGCTCGCCCAGATTCAGGGACTGGAAGAGCGAGGCGATGCGGTCGGCATAGTCCTCGACCGAAGTGCCCGCGGGCCGCGAGGCGCCGTAGCCGGGGAGGTTCACGAGCCACACCCGCCGCTTCCTCGAAAGCGCGGGCGCGACGCGGTCGAAGGCGGAACGATCCGCGAGCAGCGAATGCAGGATGACGAGGTCGGGCCCGCTGCCGCGGTGCTCGACGTCCACTCCTTCGATGAGGGCCATGGCATGATATTGCCAGAGGAGACCCCCGAATGAGGCAGCTCGCCGCAGCGCTGCTCGCGCTCGCCTCGTGGGCCGCGATGGCGCAGGCCCCTGCGTGGCTCGGCGCCGAGCCCATGGCGATCCAGCCGAACTGAGCGTGACGGCGCGACGCGCGCTGGTGATCGGCGGCTCGATCGCGGGCCTGTTCGCGGCGAACGCGCTGCGCAGGAGCGGCTGGGACGTCACGGTCTTCGAGCGCGTCGGCGAGCCCCTGGCCGGCCGCGGCGCCGGCATCGGCACGCACGGCGAATTGCTCGGCGCCCTGCGCCGCCTGGAGCTTCCGGTGGACGACACCATCGGCGTGCGGGTGGCCACGCGGATCTGCCTCGATCGCAGCGGCGGCCTGATTCAACGCCTCTCGGTGCCGCAGCTGCAGAGCTCCTGGGGGCGGATCCACAGCCTCCTCCGGGACGCGCTTCCCGCGGCGAGCTACCGCCTTGGGATGTCGCTCGCGCGCTTCGAGCAGGACGCGTCGGGCGTCACGGCGATATTTGCGGACGGCACGCAAGAGCGCGGCGATCTCCTCGTCGGCGCCGACGGCATCCGCTCCACCGTGCGGGAGATCCTGTGGCCGGAAGTGCAGCCGCGCTACGCGGGCTACGTCGCATGGCGCGGCCTCGTGGACGAGAGCGCGTTCCCGTCGGAGATCCACCGCGAGCTCTTCGAGCACTACGCGATGTGCCTGCCCGAGGGCGAGATGATGCTCACCTATCCGGTTCCGGGACGCGACAACGACACGCGCCCCGGGCGCCGGTGCTACAACCTGATGTGGTACCGGCCCGCCGACTACCAGCGCACGCTGGCCGAGCTGTGCACCGACGCGAGCGGCCGCTGCCACGGCAGCTCGATTCCGCCACCGCTGCTCCGGCCGGAGGTCGGCGCGCAGGTCAGGGCCGACGCGCATGCGCTGCTCGCGCCGCAGATCGCCGCGCTGATGGAGCTCATCGAGCAGCTCTTCTTCCAGGCGATCTTCGACCTGGAATCGCCGCGCATGGCGCTCGGGCGCGTCGCGTTGGCGGGCGACGCCGCCTTCGTCGCGCGCCCTCACGTGGGAGTCGGCGTCACCAAGGCGGCGCTCGACGCCGAAGCGCTCGCGCGCGAGCTCGCCGCGGGCGGCGACGTGCCGGGCGCGCTCGACGCCTACGATCGCAGCCGCAGGCGCTTCGGCTCGTGGCTCGTGGCGCGCGGCCGCACCCTCGGCGCGTATATCGAGGCCCGGCTGAAGCCCCCGGCGCAACGCACCGATTCGGATCGCCAGCCGCCGCCGGAATTCCTGCTGCGCGAGATCGGCGCCATTGCGCTGAAGTCGCGGCAATTGATGGAGTAGAGTTGCGCCATGCCCTCCTTCGACATCGTCTCGCAGGTGAACGAGCAGGAAGTGAAGAACGCGGTCGAGCAGGCGAACAAGGAGATCACGAACCGCTACGACTTCAAGGGCTCCGACGCGCGCGTCGAGCAGACCAAGCTCGATCTCGTCGTGTTCGCCGACGACGAGTTCAAGCTGGGCCAGGTGATGGACGTGCTGCGCCAACGCCTGGCGAAGCGCAGCGTCGACGTGCGCTGCCTCGAGCTCGGCGGCATCGAGAAGATCTCGGGCGACAAGGTGAAGCGGCCGGTCAAGGTGAAGGTCGGCATCCCGGTGGAAAAGGGCAAGGAAATCCAGAAGCTGATCAAGGACTCCAAGCTCAAGGTGCAGGGCTCGATCCAGGGCGACGCGCTGCGCGTGTCGGGCGCGAAGAGGGACGACCTGCAGAACGCCATCGCGCTCGTGAAAAAAGCGGTCACCGACGTCCCGCTCCAGTTTATTAACTTCCGGGATTAGGAACAGGGCAGCTCCGCCTCCCCCGTTACCCCCTTACTAGGTTTTCGCTCCACTTGTCGTAGATCCGGTCCGCGACCTCGTGCAGGCGCGCCAGCCGTGCCTCCATGTCGCGCTCCATCTCCGCGGGCTTCTGCACCGCCGGGCTCGCCGCCGCGGCCTTGATCTCGTCGGCTCCGCCGCGCACCCAGGTGCGAATCAGCTCCTCGGTCATCTCGACGTGACATTGCATGCCGAAGTGCCTGCCGATGGCGAACGCCTGGTTGGCGCAGTGCGGATTCTCGAGCACGCGCGTCGCACCCGGCGGGATGGTGAAGGTCTCGCCGTGCCACTGGAAGGTCTCGAACGACTGCAGCTCGCCGAGCCAGGCGCGCGCCACGCCGTTGTCGCACACGCGCACCTCGCCCCAGCCGATCTCCTTGTAGGGGTTGGCGCGCACGCTGCCGCCGAAGGCCCTGGACATGAGCTGGCCGCCGAGGCAGTGCCCGAGCACCGGCACGTCTTTCCGCACCGCCTCGCGGATGAGCTCGAGCACCTGCGGGATCCAGGGGAGGTCATCGTTCACGCTCATGGCGCCGCCCATGATGGCAATTCCGGAAAAATGTCTCGGATCGCGCGGCACCGGCGCGCCTTCGTCGATCGCGAGCAGGTCCCATGCAATTGAACGGCGCTCGAGATAGCTGGCAAAATAGGCCGGTCCTTCGCTGCGCGCGGTTCGAATAACAACGACGGGGTCCATGCCCAATATTATTGCGCTGCTTCTGTGGTTCGCCTGCGGTCTCGCCGCCGCGGCCGAGGTTTCCCTGGTCGGGGTCATCGGCGGCAAGGCCGCGGTGGTGGTGCTCGACGGCGGCGAACCGAAGACCGTGAAGGTGGGCCAGACGTGGCACGGGATCACGGTGCTGTCGGTGGACAAGGACAGCGCCCTGATGGAGATTGAAGGCACGAGGCGCCTGCTGCAGCAGGGCCAGCACTACCGCCGCGCGGCGGCCGCTTCGGACCGTGAGCAGGCGACGCTCGCCGCGGGGCCGGGCGGCCACTTCGTCGGCGAGGGCGCGGTGAACGGCACGCCGGTCCGGTTTCTCGTCGACACGGGCGCCAGCTCGATCGCGCTGCCGGCGAGCTTGGCGCAGCGCGCGGGGATCGACTTCCGCAAGGGCGAGCCCGGCCTGTCGAATACCGCGAACGGCCTCGTGCCGGTCTACCGCGTGAACCTCGCCACCGTCAGGCTCGGCGGCATCGAGCTGAATTCGGTCGACGCGGTGGTGTTCGAGGCAGGGCTCGACACTGCGCTCCTCGGCATGAGCTTCCTCAACCGGGTGGACATGAAGCGCGAGGGCGACACGATGACCCTCATGCGGCGGTTCTGAGCTAGTTCTTGCCGGGGACGAGCGGAACGAAGCGGACCGGGAGCACCCGCTTCTCGTCGTAGCCGCCGTCGGCGCGCTTGACCAGCAGCTTCAGGTACTGCACGTCGCCGGGCCCGCCCACCGGGATCACCATGCGGGCGCCGGGCTTGAGCTGCGCAACGAGCGCCGGCGGCACCTGCGGCGCGGCGGCGGTGACGACGATGCCGTCGAAGGGCGCCTTCTCCGGCCAGCCGGCGTAGCCGTCGCCGATGCGCACTTCCACGTTGCGGTAGCCGAGCTCGGCAAGCCGCGCCGTCGCGGCCTTTCCCAGGCTCTCGATCAGCTCGATGCTGTAGACCCGCTGGACGATCTCGGCGAGCACGGCCGCCTGGTAGCCCGAGCCGGTGCCGACCTCGAGCACCACATCGCCGGGCTTGGGCGCCAGAAGATCGGCGGAAAGCGCGACGATGTAAGGCTGCGAGATCGTCTGTCCCGCGCCGATGGGCAGCGGGTGGTTGCGGTAGGCGTACTTCGCCTGCTCGGCTGGCAGCAGGCGATGGCGCTCGACCTTGCCGAGCGCCGCGCGCACCGCGGGCGACATCGCGCCGAGGCCGGTCTCGCCGCGCGTTTCGGCATACATCGCGTCGACTTCAGCGACCAGCCGCGCGCGCTCGGCTGCGAAATCCCGGGCCTCGACTCCTTCCGTCAGCGCGATCTCCGAAAGCAGCCCGAAGAGGATGCGGCCTACTTTGCCCGTTTGTTCTTCTCGATCAGCGCGTAGGCGCTGTGATTGTGGATCGACTCGAAGTTCTCCGACTCGACCACGTAGGCGTCGATGCGCTCGTCGAGGTTCAGCACGGACGCCACGTCGCGCACCAGGTCCTCGACGAACTTGGGATTGTCGTAGGCGCGCTCGGTGACGAACTTCTCGTCGGGCCGCTTGAGCAGCCCGTAGAGCTCGCTCGAGGCCTGCCGCTCGACGATGTCGACGATCTCCTCGATCCAGACGAAGTCGTTGGTGCGCGCCGTCACCGTTACGTGCGAGCGCTGGTTGTGCGCGCCGCGCTCGGAGATCTTCTTCGAGCAGGGGCACAGGCTGGTCACCGGCACCACCACCTTCATGGTGAAGCTCTGCCGGCCCTTGCGAATCTCGCCCGAGAACGTGACCTCGTAGTCCATCAGGCTCTTCACCCCGGACACCGGCGCCTTCTTCTCGATGAAATAGGGGAACGACATCTCGATGTGGCCTTCCTCGGCCTCGAGCTTGTCGACCATCTCGCGCAGCATGAGCTGGAAAGTCTCGACGGTGATCTCGCGCTCGTGCGCCTCGAGGATCTCCACGAAGCGCGACATGTGCGTGCCCTTGAAGTGGTGCGGCAGGCCGACGTACATGTTGAACAGGGCGATGGTGTGCTGCGCGCGCGGATTGCGCTCCGTGGAGCCTCTCTCCTGTATGCGGACCGGATGGCGGATGGCCTTGATGCCGACCTTGTCGATGGCGAGCTTGCGCGAATCGGGGTCGCTCTGGACGTCCGGGATGTTGTAAAGATCTCTCGACTTCATCACGCTATTCTAATCACTGCCGCCGGGTCAGGGTGAGGCTGGCGCCGCTGCGGTACATGTCCAAGTGCTTGAGAAAGCTCATGCCGAGAAGGGTTATGGGCAGCTCGTCGCGCTCGCTCAGCGTGGCCTCGACGTCGTAGATCACGATCTCCCCCACCTGCACCGAGGCGAGCTGCACCAGCAGCGCCTCGCGCGGACCGCTCGCCGTGAAGATCCGCACGCGGCGGGCGCCCGCCAGTCCGACGCCGGCGCGGCGCGCCTCGCTCAGGTTCATGGCGATGGCGCTTGCCCCCGTGTCGACGAGCGCGCGCACCGGAACGCCGTTGATCGCCGCCGTGACGATGAAATGGCCGCGCTCGTCGGCCTCCAGCACGAGGGTCGAGGCGGTGGAGGAGCCGAGCGGCATGAGCCAGCGCCGGCCGTCGACTTCGATCAGCGCGCCGCCCGTCCCCAGATCGATCAGCTTCACGCCTTCGGGCGAGGTCTCTCCGGGGCGCAGCGTGCGCACCGCGCTGTTGTTGACCAGGACTTCCACGCCGGAACCGGTGATCGACATGACCAGCACGCTGGTGGCGAGCGCCGCGCCCGGTACGGCGAGCGCCAGCGCGAGGAGGAGGCGCTTCAGGCCTGCCCCAGCGCGGAGCGGACCGACTGCGCGATGCCCGCACCGTCCAGCCCGATGGAAGCAAGCAGCCGCGCCGGATCGCCATGGTCGATGAAGCGGTCGGGCAGGCCGAGCAGCACGACGCGGCGATCGATTCCCTGCTGGCTGAGCGCTTCACAGACGGCGGAGCCGGCGCCGGCCATCACCTGGTGCTCCTCGACGGTCACGAGCAGCTCGTGGCGCTCGGCCAGCTCGCGCACCAGCTCGGCGTCGAGCGGCTTCACGAAGCGCATGTTGGCGACCGTGGCATCGAGGACGTCACCGGCTTCGAGCGCAGGCTTGAGCATCGCGCCGAACGCGAGGATGGCCACCCGCTTCCCTTTTCTCCTGATTTCGCCTCTGCCGATCGGAAGGAGGCTCATGTTCGCGTGTGCTTCGCCAAGCGCCGCCCCGCGCGGGTAACGCACCGCGGCCGGCGTGCCGAGCTGGCTTCCGGTGTAGAGCATCTGCCGGCATTCGTCGGCGTCGGACGGGGCCATCACCGTGAGGTTGGGCAAGGTGCGCAGGTAGGCGAAATCGAAGGCGCCGTTGTGCGTCGCCCCGTCTCCGCCGACGAGCCCGCCGCGGTCGAGCGCGAACAGCACCGGCAGGTTCTGGATCGCGACGTCGTGGATCAGCTGGTCGTAGCCGCGCTGCAGGAAGGTGGAGTAGATCGCGAGCACCGGCCGCATGCCTTCGGCGGCGATGCCGACGTCGAAGTAGCGCTCGGGATAGAGCTCGGAGTAGCGCACCATGCCGGAGCCTTCGCGCATGGCGGGGGTGATGCCGACGACGCGCGGATCGCGCGCCGCCATGTCGCACAGCCACTCGCCGAAGATCTGCGAATACGTGGGCTTCGCGCCGCTCACGCTCTTCAGGCCTTCGGCGGGATTGAACTTGCCCGGGCCGTGGTAGGCGATCGGATCATCCTCCGCGAGCTTGTAGCCCTGCCCCTTGCGCGTGATCACGTGCAGGAACTGCGGCCCCTTCAGCTTCTTGATGTTCTGCAGCGTCGGGATCAGCGCGTCGAGGTCGTGGCCGTCGATCGGACCGATGTAGTTGAAGCCGAACTCCTCGAACAGCGTCGAGGGCGTCACCATGCCCTTCATGTGCTCCTCGGCGCGCCGCGCGAGCTCCCACACCCCCGGCACGCGCTTGAGCAGGTGCTCGCTCGCGCGGCGGGCGGTCGAATAGATGCGGCCCGAGAGCAGGCGCGCGAGATAGTTGGTGAGCGCGCCCACCGGGGGCGAGATCGACATCTCGTTGTCGTTGAGGATCACGAGCAGGTCGACGTCCATCGCGCCGGCGTTGTTCATGGCCTCGTAGGCCATGCCGGCCGACATCGCGCCGTCGCCGATCACGGCGATGCAATGGCGCTTCTCGTTCTTCAGCTTGGCGGCGACCGCCATGCCGAGGGCGGCGGAAATCGAGGTCGACGAGTGCGCGGTGCCGAAGGTGTCGTACCTCGACTCGGCGCGGCGCGGAAACCCGGAGATGCCGTCGAGCATGCGCAGCCGCGCCATCGCCTCGCGCCGCCCGGTGAGGATCTTGTGGGGATAGGTCTGGTGGCCGACGTCCCAGACGACGCGGTCTTCCGGAGTCTCGAAGATGTAGTGCAGCGCGATGGTGAGCTCCACCGTGCCGAGGTTCGAAGACAGGTGGCCGCCCGTTTTCGAAACCGACTCCAGCACATAGGCGCGCAGCTCGTCGGCGAGCTGGCGCAGCTGCTTTCGGTCCAGGGCGCGCAGCTGCGCCGGATCGTCGATCGTCTTCAGCAGCTCGTACATCGCCGCATTGTAGGCATCGCGGGGCAGCCCGCCGGTGATCGCATTCATGGCTAGAACTTTCGCAATACGATGAAGTCGGCGAGCTGCCCGAGGCGCCTGGCGCGCTCGCCGAGAGGCTCGAGCGCCGCAAGCGCCTCGCCGCGCAGCTCGCCCGCCAGCTCGCGCGCCCGCGCCAGGCCGAGCGTCGAGACGTAGGTCGGCTTGCCCTGCCTGGAATCCTTCCCCGCGGTCTTGCCCAGCGTGCTGGTGCTCGCGTCGTAGTCCAGCACATCATCGACGACCTGGAATGCAAGCCCTATGGCTTTTGCATAGCGATCTAGAGAATTCTTGTGGCCGGGATCGATCCGCCCGCAGGCCGCGCCGAGCGTCACGGCCGCCCGGATCAACGCCCCGGTCTTGTGAATGTGCATGACTTCGAGCTCGGGCAGCGTCAGCGCCTTGCCGGTCGACTCGAGGTCGATCTGCTGTCCTCCCGCCATGCCGCGCGAGCCGGCGGCCACGGCGAGCGTCTTCACCATGTCGAGCTGGAGGCGCGGGTCGTCGGCGAGGCGCTGGTCGGCGAGCAGCTGGAACGAGAGCGACTGCAGCGCGTCGCCCACGAGGAGCGCCGTCGCCTCGTCGAACTCGACGTGCACCGTCGGCTTGCCGCGGCGCAGGACGTCGTTATCCATGCACGGCAGGTCGTCGTGCACCAGCGAATAGGCGTGGATCAGCTCGACCGCGCAGGCCGCGATCTCGAGGCGCTCGGGCGCCGCGGCAGCCACTTCGCCCGCCGCGAAAACGAGGAGCGGCCGCACCCGCTTGCCGCCCTCGAGGGTGGCATAGCGCATCGCCTGGTGGAGGCGTGCCGGCGCCATGTGGGCCGCAGGCAGGAGGCGGGCGAGCGCCGCTTCGGCGCGCGCCTGGATGTCGCCCATCCAGGCCTGGAAGTCACTCTCGATGATCTTCATCGGGTCCCGCCTGCTGGGCGGCGTCGGCGAGCGGCTTCAGCACCTCGCCCTCGAGCACCCTGACTTGCTGCTGCGCCGCCTCCAGCTTCTGCTGGCAAAAGCGCGCCAGCTCGAGGCCGCGCCGGTGGGTGGCGAGCGCCTCCTCCAGCGAAAGCTCTCCGCCCTCCATTCGCGCCACGATTTTTTCCAGCTCGGCCAGCGCTCCCTCGAAGGAAGGCTCGCCTGAAGGCTTGCTCATCTTTTAGTAAAATACTGTTTTTTTAGGAGCTTTACAACGAATGTCGGACCTTGCGCGATGGCGGCAGATACGTCCCGCGAGCCCCCAGCTCCCGGTCTCGTGGTATTTCGATCCCGAGATCTTCGCCCTCGAAAAAAAGCTCCTGTTCGACGCCGGGGCGAACTATGTAGGCCATGAGCTCATGGTCCCCCAGGCCGGCGACTTCCACACCCTCGGCTGGACCGACGATGCCTGGATGCTCGTACGGAACCGCGAGGGAAACGCCGCAGGCATCGAGCTCCTGTCCAACGTCTGCCGCCACCGGCAGTCGATCATGTTCCGGGGCCGGGGCAATGCAGAAAACATCGTCTGCCCGCTGCACCGCTGGACCTACGACCTGAAGGGCGAGCTCCTAGGCGCGCCCCACTTCGCCGAGAGCCCTTGCGTCAGGCTGCGCTCGAAGCCGCTCACGAGCTGGAACGGGCTGCTTTTCACCGGCCCGCGCGACCCGCGCCGCGACCTCGCGCGAATCACCACCCTGGCCGACTGGGACTTCAGCGGCTATGTGCTCGATTCGGTGCGGGTCGACGAATACAACATCAACTGGAAGACCTTCGTCGAGACCTACCTCGAGGTCTACCACGTCGATCCCTTCCACCCCGGCTTGGGCAACTTCACCGACTGCAGCAACTTCACCGTCGACTACGGCGAGGAGTATTCGGTACAAATCGTCGCGCCGAAGGCCGGGCTGCAGCGGCCGGGCACTCCGGTCTACAAGCGCTGGCAGGAGATGTGCCTGAAGCAGCTCGACGGCCAGGATCCGAAGCACGGCGCGCTCTGGGCCTCCTACTTTCCCGGACTGACCTTCGAGTGGTATCCGAATGTCCTGGTGGTCTCGCACCTCATCCCGCGCGCGCCGAACCGCACCACCAACGTGGTCGAGTTCTACTATCCGGAAGAAATCGTCCTCTTCGAGCGCGAGTTCATCGAGGCGCAGCAGGCCGCGTACGTCGAAACCGCGATCGAGGACAACGAAATCTGCGAGCGCCTCGACGCCGGCCGCCGCGCCCTCTACGAGCAGGGCCTGGACGACGCCGGTCCCTACCAGTCGCCGATGGAGGACGCCGAGGTGCACTTCCACGAGTGGCTGCACCGCAAGCTGGGCCGCTAGCGAAGCGGGTTCCTTACTTCCCGAAATCCACCGCGGTCGTATTTCCCCCGCACACGAGCACTCCGACGCGTTCGCTCTTTTCAGGAACGTAGTTTCCTGAAAGCAAGGCGGCCAGTGCCGCCGCACCGCCCGGCTCGGCGACGATTCTCATTCGCTCCCACAGCGCCCGCTGCGCGTCGCCGATGGCCCGGTCTTCGACCAAAACCACGCGCTCCACGTACTTCTGCGCCAGCGGAAACATGAGCTCGCCCACGCGCCGCGGCGCGAGCGAATCGGCCGCGATTCCACCGGCCGGCGCGTCGACCGGGCGACCCGCTTCCAGCGCGCGCGTGAGCGTCGGCGCCTCGACCGGCTCGACTCCGACGACCTTCAGCTTCCTGCCGTACCAGGCGGCGACGCCGCCGATCAGTCCGCCGCCGCCGACCGCCACGAGCACCGTGTCGAGATCGGGCGCTTGCTGCTCCCATTCCAGCCCGACGCTCCCCTGGCCGAGGAGCGCGCCAGGCTGGTCGAAGGCATGGATCACCATCGCGCCGCACGAACGCGCCCATTCCTCCGATGCGGCAAGCGCATCGGCGTACCGCTCGCCCTGCACGACGAGCTCCGCCCCACAGGAGCGGATCAGCGCGATCTTGGCCGGCGAACAAACGGTAGGCACGTAGATTCGCGCCGGCACGCCGAGCCGGCTCGCCGCGTACGCCACCGCCGCACCATGATTGCCGCCAGAGGCGGCGACGACTCCGGCCGCCGGCACCTTGCGCGTGAGCAGGTTCGCGAAGGCGCCGCGCGCCTTGAACGAGCCCGAATGCTGCAGCAGCTCGAGCTTGAAGTTCAGGTCCGCAAATGGGAGATCGAAATCCCGTGCGCGCACCTCGAGGGTTGGCGTGCGCCGCACGTGCGGCCGGATCAGCCGTTCGACGCCCGCGATCGCTTCACGCCCGAACTCCACCGCGGTATTATATAGCCACTTAGTTAAGTGGCAATTTAAGAGGGCGATCACTTCTTCGTAACCGGTATGGAAGACCACGCGGCGGCGCTGCGCGCGCTCGCCAACCAGCGGCGCCTGCAGATCCTCGAGTGGCTGAAGCAGCCGCGCGAGCATTTCCCGCCCCAGGTCGACGGCGACCTGGTCCGCGAGGGAGTGTGCGCCGCGCTGATCGCGGACAAGCTCGGCGTCAGCCAGCCCGCGCTCAGCGAGCACATGAGGATCCTGGTCGATGCCGGGCTGGTGCGCGCCAAGCGCATCAAGCAGTGGACCTTCTACAAGCGCGACGAGCCCGAGATCCGCCGGGTCAAGAACCTCCTTAGAATGCTCTGATGCCAACGACTCTCGTCAGTACCGCCGAGCTCGCCGCCAGCCCCGATTGGCGCGTCTTCGATTGCCGCCACGATCTCGCCAAGCCGGCGCTCGGTGAACAGCAATACCGCGAGGCGCATATTCCGGGGGCGCTGTTCGCCCATCTCGACCGCGATCTCTCGGCGCCGAAAACCGGCCGCAACGGCCGGCATCCGCTGCCGCAACCTGAAGTTTTTGTTTCCTGGTTAAGCCGGTGTGGGGTGCAGCCTTCGGACCAGGTCGTCTGCTACGACGCGGGAAGCGGCGCCATGGCGGCGCGTCTGTGGTGGCTGCTTCAATGGATCGGTCATGACGCGGTGGCGGTACTCGACGGCGGACTCGCGAAATGGCTGGCGGAAAAGCGTCCCGTCACGGCCGAGGTCCCACGCTTCGCACCCTCCCAGTACTCGGTGAACCGAAGACCGCGAGGCGACGTGAGCGTGAGCGATGTAGAAAGGCGCGGCAGCGAAATGCTGCTGCTCGATGCACGTGCGCCGGCGCGCTATCGAGGGGAGCAGGAACCGATCGATCCGGTGGCGGGCCGCATCCCGGGCGCGATTAATCGCTTCAACATGGACAACGTCTCGCCGCAGGGAACGTTCAAGGGCGCCGCCCAGCTGAAGCAGGAATTCCAGGCTGTGCTCGGAGATCGCGCACCTTCCGAGGTGGTGCACTACTGCGGCTCGGGCGTAGCGGCGTGCCACAACCTGCTCGCCATGGAGATCGCGGGCCTGACCGGAGGACGCCTCTACGCGGGCTCGTGGAGCGAGTGGATCGCGGACCCGAATCGCCCAATTGCTCGCTGACGCGCTTCTAGCCGCGCACTTCCTGATCGCGGCGTTCATCGTCGCGGGCCTGATCCTCGTATGGCTTGGCGCCGCGCTCGGCTGGCAGTGGACGAGAAATCCCTGGTTTCGCTACCTGCACCTCGGTGCCATCGCATTCGTCGCGGCGGAAGCCGTTGCCGGCATCGCCTGCCCGCTCACGGTCTGGGAAGACATGCTGCGCGGCGGCGTGCGCCCGGAATCGTTCGTCGGGCGCTGGGTGCAGCGCCTGCTCTACTACCAGGCGCCCGAATCGCTGTTCACCGTTGCGTACGTTCTCTGGACGGCGGCTACGCTTCTAACGTTATGGCTCGTTCCGCCCAGGCGAAGAGCTGCCTGAAGACTTCCTCGCGGATGTGCGGCCGCGAGAGCACCAGGTCGTGCACCGCGCCCGGGAAAGCCATCAAGGTGAGGTCCTCCCCGAGGGTGCGCGACCATCTGGCGATGTGGCGCCAGTCGAGCACGATGTCGGCCTCGTCGGAATGCATGGAGAGCACCGGGCAGTCGATCGCCAGGCCGCGATGCACGCGCGCGTGCGCGTCGGTCATCGCGCCGAGCCAGCCGTAATAGACTCCGAAGCCGAGCGGCGGCTTGAGCGAGAGGTCGAACTCCCATCCCTCGTCGAGCAGGCTGCGCACGTAGTCCTCGCGCAGCACTTTCTCGTCCTTGAGGAACGGATAGAACCGCCCGAGCGCGGCCGCGAGATGCAGCTGCGTGATCTTCCACGCCGGCAGGCGCCAGTCGAAGAAGGCGCTGTTCAGCCACAACGCGCGAACGGAAGACCGTGCCTCGCCCTCGTGCGCGTACAGAGCGCAGATCAGCGCGCCCGTCGAGTGCCCCGCGAGCAGCACGGGCCCGCCGATCTCGGCGATCGCGGCGCCGAGATCGGCGTAGTACTCGGTGACGCTACGGCAGAAATTCGGGTGCTGGTGCGGCCGCAGCGACCGGCCGTGCTTGCGCAGGTCGATCGCGTAGAAGGCATAACCCTCGGCCGCAAAGCGCTCCGCCATGTGGCGCTGAAAAAAATAGTCGGCGAACCCGTGGACATAGAGCACCGCGCCGCGCGGCGCCGCGCCCACGGGCAGGCGCACGAGCGTCGCCGTGACCGCGCCGTCGTAGTCGTCGGGGAAAGAGAGCTCGAGCGCCTCGAACCCCGGCAGCAGACGGTCAGGCTGCCAGGTGCGAATGCCCGCCTTCATGCTTTCGCAGGGCCCACTCGACGTGCTCACGCACGAGGGCCGAAGGATGGTTCGCGCGTGCACGCAGCGCCTCGATCACATCGCTAGAAGTCGGCGCGTTTCCCAGGCCCACGGCGAGGTTGCGCAGCCACCGCTCGTAGCCGATGCGCCGGATCGGCGAGCCCTGCAGGCGCTGGTCGAACTCGGCCTCGGTCCATGCGAACAGCTCCACCAGTGTCGCGCGGTCGAGGCCGTTGCGCGGCTGGAAGTCCTCCTCGGCGCTCGGCTGGGCGAAGCGGTTCCACGGACAGACGAGCTGGCAGTCGTCGCAGCCATAGACGCGATTGCCGATGAGGGGTCGCAGCTCTTCCGGAATCGCGCTCTTGTGCTCGATCGTGAGGTACGAGATGCAGCGGCGCGCGTCGAGCTGGTAGGGGCCGCGGATGGCCTGGGTCGGGCATACGTCGATGCAGCGCTCGCAGGTGCCGCACCGGTTCGGCTGTTCCTCGTCGATTGGAAGTGGGAGATCGCAGTAGATCTCGCCCAGGAAAAACCACGAGCCCGCCTCGCGGTCGAGGAGCAGCGTGTGCTTCCCGCGCCAGCCGATGCCCGCGTGCGCGGCGAGCTCGACTTCGAGCACCGGCGCCGAGTCGGTGAACACGCGGTAGCCGAAGGGTCCCGCTTCAGCCTCGATGCGCTCGCAGAGATTCTGCAGGCGGCCGCGCAGCACCCTGTGATAGTCGCGTCCGCGGGCATAGCGCGCGATGTAGGCATGCCCGGGTTGTAACTCGTCCTCCACGCTTCCGGGGACGTCGCAGAGGTAGTCCATCCGGCAGGAGATCACCCGCAGCGTGCCCGGCTTGAGCTCGGCCGGACGCGCCCTGAGCGCGCCGTGGCGCGCCATATACTCCATCTCGCCATGCCAGCCCCGATCGAGCCATTCGAGGAGCCGCGGCTCGGCCGCGGACAAGTCCGCGTGCGCAATGCCCACGGCCTGGAACCCGAGGCTCCGGCCCCAGTCCTTGATGCGCTGCGCGAAGGCTCGGCCTTCCATGCCTCTCGATCTTAAGTTGCCCGACCCCGCCGCCACCGAAGCGCTCGGCGCGGCGCTCGCCTCCGGTGCGCGGGCCGGCCGGGTGATTCACCTGCGCGGCGAGCTCGGCGCCGGGAAAACCACCCTCGTGCGCGGGCTCCTGCGCGCCCTTGGACACACCGGACGGGTGAAGAGTCCCACCTACACCTTGGTTGAACCTTATGAGCTTTCGAGCTTACACTTCTATCACTTTGATTTCTATCGGTTGAAAAACCAAGAAGAATGGGAGCAGGCGGGCTTTCGGGAGTACTTCAACGGCGAGGCCTTGTGCGCGGTGGAATGGCCGGAGCGGGCCGACGGGCTGCTCGCGCCGCCGGACCTCGACATCGAGCTTCGCTTCGAGGGCGAGCACCGGCGCGCCCGGCTGAACGCGCACCCCGGAGCTGGCGAAGCCTGGCTCTCGTCATTGCGCTTTTCGCCCTGAGCGATGCGCAGGCTCAGGTCGTGTCGAGTCGCATCTGGCCGGCCCGCGACTACACCCGGCTCACGCTCGAGTCGAAGTCCGCGATCAAGCACAGCCTCTTCAGCGTCAAGGATCCCGAGCGCCTGGTGCTCGAGCTCGAGACCGACGAGCTCGCGCCCGCGCTGACCGAGCTGCAGGGCAAGGTCGCGCCGGAGGATCCCTACATCAAGGGCTTGCGGGTCGCGCGCAACCGCCCGGGTGTGATCCGCGTGGTGCTCGATCTCAAGGCCGACGTCAAGCCGCAGCTCTTCAACCTGCCGCCGGTCGCCGACTACGGCCATCGCATGGTGCTCGACATCTATCCGGCGGTGCCGCTCGATCCGCTCGCCGCCCTGCTCGAGGAAAGCAGCAAGTCACAGGAAGAAAAGCCCGCCGGGAAGGTGGAGCGCCTCGCCACGATCGTGATCGACGCGGGGCACGGCGGCGAAGATCCCGGCGCGCTCGGCCGCCACGGCTCGCGCGAGAAGGACGTGACGCTCAGCATCGCGCGGCGCCTCAAGACGCTGGTGGATGCGGAGCCGAACATGCGGGCGCTGCTCACCCGCGACGGCGACTACTTCCTGAAGCTGAATGCAAGGGTCGAGAAAGCGCGCAAGGTCAAGGCCGACCTCTTCGTCTCGATCCATGCCGACGCGTTCGTCCGGCCCGATGCGCGCGGGTCCTCGGTGTTCGCGCTCTCGGACCGACGCGCCACTTCACAGCTCGCGCGCGAGCTCGCGAGAGCGCAGAACGAGTCCGACCTGATCGGCGGCGTGAATCTGCAGGAGAAGGACGACTACGTGAAGCGGACGATCATCGACCTCTGGCAGACCGGGACCATCGACCACAGCCTGCGCCTGGGCGGCTCGGTGCTGAAGCGCCTGGGCACGGTGAACACCCTGCACAAGCCGCACGTCGAGCAGGCCAGCTTCGGGGTGCTGACGGCGCCGAACATCCCGTCGATCCTGGTGGAGACCGCGTTCATCTCCAATCCCGAGGAGGAAAAGCGGTTGAACGACGAGGACTACCAGGACAAGCTGGCGCGGGCGGTGCTGGACGGGATCCGCGACTACTTCGCCAAGCACCCGCCGCGCCCGGCTTCGCCGCTCGCGCTCAATTAGGGCTGGCTCTGCTCCGCGCGCGCCTGGAATTCAGCCACGCGATGATTCCGGGAGAGATCGACACGAGCACGATCGCGAGGATCACGACGGTCAGGTTGTTCCGGATGAGCGGGATGTTGCCGAAGAAGTAGCCGGCGGTGCAAAGCGAGCCGACCCAGATGACCGCGCCGGCGACGCAGAACGCGAGATAGCGCAGGTAGGGCATGCTGCCCACGCCGGCCACGAACGGCACGTAGGTGCGCACGATCGGCACGAAGCGAGCGAGGATGATGGTCTTGCCGCCGTGGCGCTCGTAGAAATCGTGCGTCCGCTGCAGGTACACCGGGTTGATCCACCTGCCGAAGAGGCGCATGCCGGCCCAGCGCCCGATCCAGTAGTTCGAGTTGTCCCCGCACAGCGCCGCGGCGATCAGCGTCGCGATGACCGCAAGCAGGCTGATCTCGCCCAGCGCGGCCAGGGTCCCGGCGACGAACAGCAGCGAATCGCCCGGCAGGAACGGCGTGACCACCAGCCCGGTCTCGCAGAACACGATGGCGAAGAGCAGCCCGTAGACCCACACGCCGTGCTGTCTCACGAACTCGCCCAGGTGCACATCGAGGTGAACCACCAGGTCCCACAGGAAGGCGAGAAGCTCCATCGGCCGATTGTATAATCTGCGCGCTTCTCGCTCCTCGCGCCTCTCCGCAATGTCCGCCTCCGCCGTTTTGACCAATCCCAGCGTCGAGCGCGTGCGGTCAGCGCTCGAGCGTGCCGGAATGCCGGCGGAAATCGTCGAGCTTCCGGGAGCCGCGCGCACCGCCAAGGCGGCGGCCGACTTTCTCGGCTGCAAGGTGGCGCAGATCGCCAACTCCCTCGTGTTCCGCGCCGAGGCCAGCGACACCGCGGTGCTCGTCATGTCCTCGGGCGCCTGCCGCGTCGACCTCGCAAGGCTGGCGCGCGTGCTCGGCGAGCCGGTGGGGAAGGCCGACGCCGAGTTCGTGCGCCGGCACACCGGCTTCGCAATCGGCGGGGTCGCGCCCGTGGGACACGGGGTCTCGAAGGTGTTCGTCGAGAAAGCGCTGGCGGCGCAGGGCGAGCTGTGGGCGGCTGCCGGCCATCCGCACACGGTGTTCCGGCTGAGCTATTCGCAGCTCCTGGGCATCACCGGCGGCCTGGAAGCGGAGCTCGCGGCATGAGCGCGATCCGGGTGCTGCCGGACCTGCTCGTGAGCCAGATCGCGGCGGGCGAGGTCGTGGAGCGTCCGGCCTCGGTCCTGAAGGAGCTGATCGAGAACAGCGTCGATGCCGGCGCAAGCGCGATTACCGTCACGCTCGACGAAGGCGGCATGCGGCGGGTGCAGGTGGAGGACGACGGCGAGGGCATCGCGCGCGAGGACTTGCCGCTCGCGCTGGCGCGCCACGCGACGAGCAAGATCCGCAGCCTTGGCGACCTCGAAGGCGTCGCCACGATGGGCTTCCGTGGCGAGGCGCTGGCCTCGATCGCATCGGTCTCGCGCGTGTCGATCGCGAGCCGGGCCGGCCATGCCCCGCATGGCGCCTCGATCACCGCGGAAGGCGCACAGCTCGGCGAAGTCACGCCGGCAGCTCGCGCGCAGGGAACCACGGTGTCGGTCGCCGACCTCTATTTCAATACGCCGGCTCGGCGCAAGTTCCTGCGCACCGAGGCGACCGAGCTCGGGCACTGCGACGAGGCATTTCGTCGTGTGGCACTCGCGCGCTGCGATGTCGCCTTCACGCTCAAGCACAACGGAAGGGTCAGCCGCCACCTTCGCGCGCAGGCGCTCGCCGAGCGCGCGGCCCTGCTCCTCGGCGATGAGCTGATAGCCGCGAGCGTGCCGATCGAGGCGCGCGGAGGCGGCCTCGCGCTGAGCGGCCTGGCGGGCCTGCCGCAGGCGGCCAGGCCGCGCGCCGAGGCCCAATACTTCTTCGTCAACGGCCGGTTCGTGCGCGACCGGGTCGTCTCGCACGCGGTGCGGGAAGCGTACTCGCAGCTCCTGCACGGCGATCGCCAGCCCGCCTACGTGCTCTTCCTCGAGCTCGATCCGCGCGCGGTGGACGTGAACGTGCACCCGGCGAAAACCGAAGTGCGCTTCCGGGATTCACGCGCCGTGCACCAGTTCGTGAAGCACGCGCTCGAGCGGGCGCTCTCGCCGAGCGCGGCCGAAGCACCGGTCAGTTATGCAAACATTGCTGCCCCCATCTTCACAGGGGGACAGCAACAATCCTTTGGACTCGCCCAGCCCGTGGCCGCATATTCGGCGTTCATGGGCTCGGCGCTTCCGGCGGCGCTGCCGCAGGCCGAAAAAGCGCCGCCGCTCGGCTACGCGCTCGCTCAGCTTCACGGGGTGTACATCCTGGCGCAGAACGAGGCCGGGCTGGTGCTCGTGGACATGCACGCAGCGCACGAGCGCATCGTGATGGAGAAGCTCAAGCGCAACCTCGATGCCGGAGCGGTGCAGCGCCAGGCGCTGCTCGTGCCTGCGGTGCTCTCGGCCGAAGCGCTGGACATTGCCACGGCCGAGGAGAACCGCGAAGTGCTCGAGCGTCTGGGACTCGAGCTCGCGGTGTCCGGGCCCAACGAGCTTTCGGTGCGCGCGGTGCCGGCGGCGCTCGCGGCGGGCGACATCCCGGCGCTCACGCGCGACGTGCTGCGCGAGATCCGCGAGTTCGGCGGCAGCGAAGCGCTCAGTGCGCGCCAGAACGAGCTGCTGGCCACCATGGCCTGCCATGCCGCGGTGCGCGCGCACCGCGCCCTGACGGTCGCCGAGATGAACGCGCTGCTCCGCGAGATGGAGGAAACCGAGCGCTCCGGCAGCTGCAACCACGGCCGTCCCACGTGGTATCAGCTTACCCTCGCGGATCTGGACAAGCTCTTCCTGCGGGGACGTTGATGGACAAGGTGATGATCATCACGGGAGGCGGCCGGGGCATCGGCGCCGAGACCGCCAAGCTCGCCGCCAAGCAGGGCTACGCGGTATGCGTGAACTATCTGAAGGACGCAAAGGCAGCCGAAAGCCTCTTGAAGGAACTTTCTCTTGGAAAGAAAGCCATTGTCGTTGCCGGCGATGTCTCCAGGGAAGAAGACGTGCTGAAGATCTTCGCCGAGACCGACAAGGCGCTCGGCCGCGTCACGGCGCTCGTCAACAACGCCGGTATCGTCGACCGCTCGCAGCGCGTGGAAACGATCACCGCGGAGCGCCTGGCGCGCATGTTCGCAATCAACGTCACGGGCAGCTTCCTGTGCGCGCGCGAGGCGGTGAAGCGCATGTCGACGAAGCACGGCGGCGAGGGCGGCGCGATCGTCAACGTCTCCTCGGCCGCGGCGAAGCTCGGCAGCCCGGGCGACTACGTCGACTACGCCGCGTCGAAGGCGGCGATCGAGACCTTCACCGTCGGGCTCGCCAAGGAAGTGGGCGGCGAGGGCATCCGCGTGAACTGCGTGCGGCCGGGCGTGATCCGCACCGACATCCACCTGGTGAGCGGCGACCCCTCGCGCGTCGAGCGCATCGGCGGCGCCGCGCCGCTCGGGCGCCCGGGCGAGCCCGAGGAGGTCGCGCGCGCCATCCTCTTCCTTGCCTCGGACGAGGCGTCCTACACGACCGGCTCGGTCCTCGATGTGACCGGCGGCCGCTAGCGCCTTGCCGACCGCGTTCGCCCTGCTCGGGCCGACCGCGAGCGGCAAGAGCGCCCTGGCCCTGCGCCTCGCCGAGAAGCACCCGCTCGAGATCGTCTCGGTCGATTCGGCCCAGGTCTACCGCGGCATGGACATCGGCACGGCCAAGCCCGGCGTCATCGAGCGCGCGCGCGTCCCGCACCACTTGATCGATCTCGTCGATCCGAACGAGCGCTATTCAGCCGGCCAATTCCGTAGCGACGCGATCCGCGTCATCCTCGAAATCCTTGGAAGAGAAAAGATACCCCTGTTGGTGGGGGGCACGATGCTCTACTACCGCACTCTGGTCGCCGGCCTGGACGCCCTTCCCCAAGCAAACCAGAAGACTCGGGAGGAGATTGGGGTCGAAGCGCAACGCCGCGGCTGGCCCGCACTTCACGCCGATCTTGCCAGGGTCGACCCGAGGGCCGCGGCGCGCATCATGCCGAACGACGCGCAGCGCATCCAGCGCGCGCTCGAGGTCTACCGGATCTCGGGAACCGCCATTTCCTCGCTCCAGCGCGGCGCGAGCGAGCCGCTCCCCTTCTCGATCCGGGGCTACGCCCTGGTACCGGAGCGGGCGGAGCTGCACCGCAGGATCGAGCAGCGCTTCGACGCCATGCTGCGCGCCGGATTGATCGACGAGCTCAGACAACTCAAGGAAAAATACCCACTCGATGCCGAGCTGCCGAGCATGCGCGCGGTCGGTTACCGGCAGGCTTGGTCGTTCCTGGCGGGCGAGATCGACGAGAAAGCGCTGCGCGAGCAAGGCCTCGCCGCTACGCGCCAGCTCGCCAAGCGCCAGGTCACCTGGCTGCGAAGCCTGCCGGGGCTCGAGCCGGCGTCGACTCTCGCAGGCGCGCTTACTCCGGCTTGATTCCGACTTCGGTCACCACGCGCCGCCAGACCTCGCCCTGCTCTTTGACCAAGCTGGCTAGCTCTTCGGGCGTCGAGCTGCGCGGCTCGAACGCAAGCTTCTGGAACGCTTCGCGCACTTCGGGGCGCTTGAGCACGATGCCGAGCTCGCGCGAGACCCGGGCGACGAGCTCCTTCGGCATGTTGGCCGGACCGAACACCCCGCCCCACGGCGTGATCGACAGCGGGCGCAGGCCCGCCTCGGCGAAGGTCGGCGCCTCCGGCAGCAGCGGATTGCGGCTCGGCAGGAGCGTTGCGAGCACCCGCAGCTTGCCTTCCTTGACCTGCGGCGCTGCGGTCCCGGGCGTGGCGATGGCGAAGTGCACCCGCCCGCCCAGGAGGTCGACCGACAATGGCCCGTCACCCTTGTAGGGGATGTGCACCACGTCGAGCTTCTCCTGCTGCACGAGCTGCGCGGTGGCGAGCATGCTGGTGCTGTTGCCGCTGCCGTAGTTCAGCTTGCCGGGGTTGGCGCGGATGTACGCCAGGAGCTCGGCGATATTGCTCGCCGGCACGCTCGGGTGGCTGAAAATGAAAAAGCCGAACTGGCCGACCAGCGAGACGGGCGTGAAATCGGTGAGCGGGTCGTAAGGCGGATTCTTGCGTACCGCCGGCAGCCACGAGAACGCGGTGTTGGTGGCGTAGAAGAGCGTGTAGCCATCCGGCGCGGCCTTCATCGCCGCTTCGGCGGCGATCGCGCCATCGGCCCCCGGCTTGGTCTCGATCACCACCGGCTGGCCGAGCGCCTGGCCGAGCGGCTGGGCATAGATGCGCGCGCCGAGCTCGGCGGCGCCGCCCGGCGGGAAGGGCACGATGAGGCGGATCGGCTTGTTGGGATATTGCGCGCCCGCGGCTCCGGCGAGGAGCGCCGCGGCAACAGCGGCAAGGGTTCTCGTCACGGCTTCACTCCGGTTCGACGCCCGCCGCCCGCAGGGTGCGGCGGTAGCTTTCCATCTGCTCCTTCACGAGCGATGCCAGCTGCTCGGGCGACGACGGGCTGAGCGCGAAAGCCTGCCGCTCCATCGCCGCCTGCACGTCGGCGCGTCCCATCGCGGCCACGAACTCCCGATTGAGCTGGACCACCACTTCGCGCGGCATCCGCGCGGGACCGAAAAGCCCGGCCCAGGAGATGATCGAGAACTGCGGCATGCCCGCCTCCGCGATCGTCGGCACCTCGGGGAGCAGCGAGCTCCTCTTCGGCAGCGTGGTCACCAGCGCGCGCAGCTTGCCTTCGCGGATGTGCGTGATCGACGTGCCCGAGGAGCAGAACATGAACTGCACGCGCCCGGCGACGAGGTCGGTGATCGCCTGCGGCTCGCCCTTGTAGGGGACGTGCACCATGTCGATCTTCGCCTGCGAGGCGAAGAACGCGCTGGACACGATCCCGGTGGTGTTGCCCGAGGCGTAGTTGAGCTTGCCGGGATTGGCGCGCGCATAGTCGATCAGCTCCGCGAGCGTGCGCGCGGGCACGCTCGGATGCACCAGGATGAAGAAGGTATAGCGGCCCACGTCTGTGATCGGGGTGAAATCGGCGACCGGGTCGTAGGGCGGGACCCTCTTCATCGCCGGCACCGCCGACATCGGGCTGTTCGTCGCCATGAGCAGGGTGTAGCCGTCGGCGGCCGCCTTGGCCACCTCGGAAGCCGCGATGGCGCCGTCGGCGCCCGCCTTGTTCTCCACGATCAGCGGCTGGCCCACCGACTGCGAAACCGAGTTGGCGAGGATGCGCGTGACGATGTCGGTCGAGGAGCCCGCCGGGAAAGGAACCATCACCCGCAGCGGCTTGCCCGGGAATTGCGCCGCAGCCGGAAGCGGCGCGGCGAAAACCCCCGTCAATGCCGCGACGGCGAGCCACCTCAGCACGAGTCCTCCTCACTCATTCTTGTACACGCCTCGAATATTAAGCGCCGCGAGGCAAAACTGCAGCCCGACGAGCGCCCAGGCGTGGTCGTGAAATCCCCACAGCACCCAGAGCCCATTGCCGGAAAGGAAGCACCAGAAACCCACCGCGCGCTTGTGGGCCGAGCGCGAGGCGACGAGGTAGGCCGCCGCCACCGTGACGATCATGGCGGGCCACTGCAGGAGATCGAGATAGTCCATGGCAAGCCTAGGACCCTAGAATGCGGTCTCGCGTTCAGGAGGCGGCATGCAGATCGGGATCATCGGCCTGGGCAGGATGGGCGCCGGCATGGCGCGGCGGCTCGCACGCGGCGGCGCCCAGGTATTCTGCTACGACCAGGCCGAGGCGGCGCGGGCGGCCGTAGCCTCCGAGCCGGGCATCGAGTGCGCAGAGGACCTGGGCGCGCTGTGCGCCCGTATGGACGGCGAGCGGGTGGTGCTGCTCTCGCTTCCTGCCGGCGACGCGGTCGAGGACACGATTCGAAGCCTGATGCCGCTGCTCGCTACCGGCGACACGCTGGTCGACGGGGGCAACAGCTACTACCGCGACTCCATGCGCCGCGCGATGGCGCTGTCGCAGCAGGGATTGCGCTACATCGACGCGGGCGTCTCGGGCGGCGTACACGGTCTGGAGCAGGGCTTTTGCCTGATGCTCGGCGGCACGCCGAAATCGATCGAGATCTTCGAGCCGTTCGCGCGCCTGCTGGCAGCCGGTCCCGAGCGCGGCTGGCTGCACTGCGGGCCGAGCGGCGCCGGGCACTTCGCGAAGATGATCCACAACGGGATCGAGTACGGGATCATGCAGTCGCTCGCTGAAGGCTTCGCCCTGCTCGCGGCGCGCCCCGAGCTCGACATCGACGTCGCACGCCTTGCCGAAACCTGGCGCCACGGCAGCGTGGTGCGCTCGTGGCTGCTCGATCTCTGCGCCGAAATCCTCGCCCAGGGCGAGGAGTTCTCGCGCGTCGCGCCGGTGGTGGCGGACTCGGGCGAAGGGCGCTGGACCGCGCTCGAATCGATCGAGCTTGGCGTGCCCGCGCCGGTGATTACGCTCGCGCTCATGAACCGTTTCTCGAGCCAGGGCGGCTCGAACTACGCGCGCCGGCTGCTCGCCATGATGCGCGCCGGCTTCGGAGGGCACGCGGTCCAGAAGGCGCCGTGATCGCGGTCGTCATGGGGGTCTCGGGCGCCGGCAAGACGGCCATCGGCGAAGCGCTCGCGCGCGAGCTCGGCTGGCGTTTCATCGACGCCGACGACTATCACCCCGAGGCGAATGTCGCCAAGATGGCGGCGGGCCAGCCGCTCGACGACGAAGACCGCTGGCCCTGGCTCGATCGCCTCAACAGCCTGTTGAAGGAGGAAAAGCAGGCGGTGCTCGCTTGCTCCGCCCTCAAGGAGCGCTACCGCAGCCGCCTTGCCGAAGGCATCGGACGCATCGAGTGGATCTACCTCAAGGGCGACTTCGACCTCATCCATTCGAGGCTCGCGCAAAGACAGCATCGCTACATGCCGGCGTCGCTCCTCGAGAGCCAGTTCGCCGCGCTCGAGCCGCCCGCGCAGGCGATCACCATCGACATCGAGGCCGACGTCCCGACCTGCGTCGCCCAGATCGCCGCCCAGCTGGCGCGCTAGTCGGCGCGCACCGTCCCCTCGCGCCGCGGATCGGCGCCGCCGCGCCAGCCACCCGGGATCCGCTCCACCGCATGCACGCCGCTGGTGAGCGGATTGGCCTCCACCGCGTGGCCGCGCGCCTCCAGCGGGCCCTTCATGGCTTCGTAGAACGAGCCCGCTTCGAGCAAGGTCGGTCCGTTGCGCGAGCCGAAGTTCGGCGCCGCGGCAGCGGCCTGAGCGTCGAACCCCCAGTCGAGCATCGCGACCAGCGATTTCGCGACGTAGTTGATGATGTTCGGGCCGCCCGGGGAGCCCACCGCCAGGCGCACCGTACCGTCGGGCGCAAACACGATCGTCGGCGCCATGCTCGAGCGCGGGCGCTTGCCCGGCGCAACCTGGTTGGCGCCGCCGGGAGTGAAGTCGAAGTCGGTGAGCTCGTTGTTGAGGAGGAACCCGCGCACCATGATGCGGCTGCCGAAGGTCGCCTCGATGGTGGTCGTCATCGAAGCCACGTTGCCTTGCGCGTCGACGATCGAGAGGTGGCTCGTGCCGGCGGCCTCGGTGTCGCCGGGGACAGCCAGCCGCATCGAGCGCTCGCCGATCAGCTTTGCCCTTTTCTCCATATAGCCCGGATCGAGCAGAGTCCTGGTAGGAATTGAAACAAACGCCGGGTCGCCCAGATACCTCGCCCGATCGGCATAGGCCAGGCGACCGGCCTCGGAAAAGAGGTGCACCGCGCCGGCCGAAAGCGGCGGCGCGCGGGCGAAGCTTGTTCGCTCGAGAATTCCCAGGATCTGCAGCACCGCGACGCCGCCCGCGCTCGGTGGCGCCATCGAGCACACGCGCCACTGCCGGTACGGGCCGCAGAGCGGCTCGCGCTCGAGCGCGCGGTAGCCGGCCAGGTCCTGCTCGGTCAAATCGCCGGGCTTGGCGTTCGAGCGCACCGCGCGGACGATGTCTTGGGCGATCTGTCCCTTGTAGAAGGCATCGACTCCGTGTTCGGCGATCAGGCGCAGCGTGCTTGCATAGTCCGGGTTCACGATGCGTGCACCTACGGGTTTCGCCTTTCCGTCAGCGTAAAAAATGCTTTGCGCTTCGGCATCCTTGGGAAGGAAAGGCTCGCGCGCGAGCTGGGCCTGCAGCCGCGGCGACAGGGGAAAGCCCTGCTCGGCCGCGGCAATGGCGGGGGAGAAGAGCTCGCGCCACGGCAGCCGGCCGTGCCGGGAATGCGCGAGCTCGAGCATCCGCAGCACGCCCGGAACCCCGACCGAGCGCCCGCCCACAACGGCTTCTACAAAGGAAACCGGTTTGTCGTCCCCACCGAGGAAACGATCCGGTTTCGCTGCGGCCGGCGCGGTTTCGCGCCCGTCGTAGCTGCGAAGCGTCTTGTCCTTCTCCGACCAATAGAGCAGGAACGCGCCGCCGCCGATGCCCGAGGACTCGGGCTCGACGAGCCCCAGGACCAATTGCACCGCGATCGCCGCATCGAGCGCGGAGCCGCCGCGCCGAAGGACGTCATACCCCGCATCGACGGCAAGCGGGTGCGCTGCCGCGACGACGAAGTGCTTGCCGGTTTCCTGCGCACCGAATTGCGCGCAGGACGCGGCGGCAACGAACAGCAGCGCCGCGAAGACCGCCCGGAAGCGCAGGACGCTCGACACGGCCTACGGCTTGAGCACGACCTTGCCGAAGACCTCGCGCTCCTCGATCAGGCGGAACGCCTCGTTCACCTCGGACAGAGGCAGCTCCTTGTCGATGATGGGCTTGAGCTTGCCCTGCCGGATGAGGTCGAGGAGCGCCGTGAGGTCCTCGGGCATGAAGCTGTTCGATCCGAGCACCTGGATCTCGAAGGACCAGACGTAGCGCAGGTCCTCCTTGGGATCGAACCCGGCAGTCGCGCCGCAGGTGAGCACCTTGCCGCGGCGATGCACGGCCCTGAGCGAGGGAACCCAGGTGTCGCCGCCGGTGAAGTTCACCACCACGTCCACGCCGCCTTCGAATTTGCGCCGGTGGGGCTTGCCGTACTTGCCGTAGACCCATTTCACGAAGTCTTCCTTCGTATAGTCGATCACGTGGTCGGCGCCGATCTTCGCCAGGCGCTCGAGCTTCGCCGCCGAGCTGGCGCAGGCGATCACCTCGGCGCCGGCGAGCTTCGAGAGCAGCACGGCGGCGGTGCCGACGCCGCCCGATGCGCCGAGGACGAGGATGCGGTCCTTCGGCTGGATCTGGCCGATGGTGTACATCATGCGGATCGCCGTGCCGTAGGCCACGGGCAGGCAGGCGGCATCCTCGAAGCTCACCTCGGCCGGCAGCCGCACGAGATGGTGCACCGGCACCGCGCAGAGCTCGGCCAGGCCGCCCGGGCGCACCTCGCCGACCAGCCCGCCCGCACCGACCCGGTCGACCGGGTCGATCATCGCGCGCTCGCCGATTTTCCAGCCGCTGACGCCCGCGCCGAGCGCGGCGATCTCGCCGGCGAAGTCGAGGCCCATGATCGCGGGCATCGGCACCTTGATCCCCGGCATGCCGCGGCGCGTGAAGATATCGTGGTAGTTCAGCGTGCACGCACGCACGCGCAGCAGCGCCTCGCCCGCCGCGGGTGCAGGATCAGGATAATCGGTCTTGTATTGGATCGAGCCGGGGCCCCCATGCTCGTAGATCACCGCTGCCTTCATCGGTACTCCTCGATAGCAATGCGTTCCAAGGCCTTGCGATCGACCTTGTTGGTGCCGGCGAGCGGCAGCTCGGGCACGAAGAACACGCGCCGCGGATGCTGGTACGCGGGCGCATTGGCGAGCACGAAGCGCTTGATCGCTTCTTCGTCCGGATGCGCGCCGGCCCGCAGCACCACGAACGCCACCGGCTTCGTTCCCTTGATCTCGTCGGGCACCGGCACGACGCAGGCCTGCGCGACGTCGGGATGGCGCGCCAGCACCAGCTCCACCTCGCTCGGGAAAATGTTCTCGCCGCCGGAGACGAACATGTCGTCGGTTCGCCCGACGAACCAGTAGCAGCCGCTCTCGTCGCGCCGGAAGACGTCGCCCGACTTGTACCAGCCGTCCGGCGTCAGCACGGCCGCGGTGCGTTCCGGATCGTTGAGATAGCCGAGCATCACCGCGGGCGTGCGCTGCCAGAGCTCTCCTTCGACCAGCTTCAGCTCGACACCGGGCTGCGGCCAGCCCAGGGCGGCGTCGGGCTTCGGCCGGCCCTGCGGATCGGGACCGAACACCACCGGCCCGGCCTCCGTCGTGCCGTACACGTTCAGCACCCTGGCATTGGGGAACGCTTCCGTGATCTGGGCGCGCAGCCGCTCGCTCACCGGCGCCGATCCCATGCGGATCGCGGTGACGCTGGCCACGTCGGTTGCATCGAGCAGCGCGCGCTCGCGAAACATCATCGCGAGCATCGGCGGCACCGCGGTGAGCCAGGTGCAGCCGAAGCGCTCGATCGCCTCGGTATAGCGGGACGTCTCGAACTGGGGGAGGAGCACGACCGTGGCGCCCGCGGCCAGGGCGAACTTCAGCGTCCCGAGGCCGTTCATGTGGAAAAGCGGCGCCGCGATCAGGAGGCGGTGATGATCGTAGGGACCGCCGCGCAGGCGCATCTTCACAGCCCAGAGGTGCCCCTCGTGCGTGAGCACCACGCCCTTCGGCCGGCCGCTCGAGCCCGAGGTGTAGAGAATCATCGCCGGCTCGCGCGGCGCGGGGACCACCGGCACGAACGGCCCGGGGTCCTGAAGCGCATCCCATTCGGCACTTCCGAATTCGACTCCTGACACGATGCCGCGCCGCTCGGCGTCGCACAGAACCAGCCGCGGCGCGCAATCTTCGAGCACGAGCTCTAGCGTCGCACGCGGCAACTTGTGGCTCAACGGCACGGCGACCAGACCGGCGCGCATGATACCGAGATACGCGGCGACGAACTCGACGCGGTTGGCCGAGACGATCGCTACGCGCTCGCCGCGCTCGAGGCCGCGCGCGAGCAAACCGCGTGCGATGGCGCACCCCGATTGCTCGAGCGCGCCGTAGGAGAGCGTCACGGGGTTGTGCCAGTCGCGGCAATCGATGAGCGCCGCCTTGGAGGGGTCGGCGGCCCGGAGAAGATCGCCGAGGTTCGCGGCATCCATCGGATGGAAATTGTCGGCAAAGGCCCCTACCATGTCCAGATGATGACCAAGGACGAGCTGCAGGCGCGGCTGCGCATAGCGAAACTCCACCAATGGCTCGGGCTCGAGGTGCTGGAGGCGAGCGAGGCCGGCATCACCGTCAAGGCGGCGTGGCGCGACGAATGGGTCGTGAATCCGTCGCGCGGCTACACGCATGGCGGGATCCTTGCCACGCTGGTCGACGTCGTCGCCGACTACGCGCTCGCCGCGCACCTCGGCGGACCCGCGCCGACGGTCGATCTTCGCGTCGACTACCACAAGGCCGCGCTCCAGGGTGACCTCACCGTCAAGGGGCACGTCGTGCGCCGCGGCGGCAGCTTCGCCTGCTGCGAGGCGCACGTCTACGACAAGGACGGGGAGCTCGTGGCGAGCGGCCGCGGCACCTACGCCGTTCCGCAGAAATAGCTCGAGGAAGATCGATGACGCGACTCGTAGCCTTGCTGCTGCTCGCCGCCTGCGCGAGCAGCGGATTCGGCCAAAACTTCCCCACCCGGCCGATTCAGCTGATTGTGCCCTACGCCGCAGGCGGCTCGGCCGACGTGGTGGCGCGACCCGTGGCGGCGGAGATGGGCAAGCTCCTCGGCGAGAACGTCGTCGTGGAGCTGCGGCCCGGCGCGGGCGGAAACATCGGCGCAGACTACGTCGCGCGCAGCGCGCGCGCCGACGGCTACACGATCCTCATGGCCTCGCTGTCGCTGGCGACCAACGTGAGCCTCATGAAGCTCAATTTCGATCCGCGCAAGGACCTCACCGCGATCGGCGGGATCACCACGTTTCCGAACGTCCTCCTCGTCTCGCGCCAGGACCCCGCCAGAACCCTCCAGGACATCGTCGAGCGCGCGCGAAAGGAGCCGGGCAAGCTCACCTACGGCTCCTCCGGACCGGGCACCAGCAGCCACCTCGCCGGCGAGCTCCTGGGCGCCGCGGGCAACATCCAGCTCGTGCATGTTCCCTACAAGGGCAGCGGCGCGGTGTACCCGGACCTCATCGCGCGCCGCGTGACGATGCTGTTCGACCTGGCCGGGTCGGCGTCGGGCCACATCAAGGGCGGACAGGTGAAGCCCCTCGCCATGACCGGCGCGCGCCGCGCCAACGCCCTGCCTGACGTTCCCACCTTCGCCGAAAGCGGCTTCGCCGGCTTTGAGTTCGGCGCCTGGCTCGGCCTGTTCGCCCCCAACGAGACGCCGAAAGAGGCGCTCGCGCGCCTCGAAGGCGCGCTGCTGAAGACGATCGAGGCGCCCGACATGAAGAATCGCCTCGCGCAGCTCGGCGGCGAGCCGATCCCCGCCCGCGCTGCGGAATTCTGGAAATTCTTCAACGACGACGTCGCGCGCTACGAAAGGCTCGTGCGCGAGGGGAAGGTCAAGCCGATCCAGTAGCCCCGATCGCTAGCGACGGCGCTTGCGCGTCGCCTTGCGCGTGGGCGCCTGCGCCTGAGCGATCTCTTCGCCGCTCCGGCCCTCGAGCTTGGGCTCGATGTTGTCGCGGATCCATTTCGGGTCCCACCACTCCACCGGCAGCACCGCGACCCCCAGCAGGTAGACGCCGAAGTGCAGATGATCGCCGCCGGCAAGGCCGGTCTCGCCCGTCTTGCCCAGGATCTGCTTCTGCTTGATCGAGTCGCCCTCCTTCACGTCGATGGCGCTCAGGTGGCTGTAGAGCGTGTAAAGGCCGAGGCCGTGGTCGAGAATGACGGTATTTCCATAGATGCCGAGGTCGCCCGTGAAGGCGACGCGCCCGTTATTGGCGGCTTCGACGGGATAGCGTTTGGTGACCGAAAGGTCATAGCCCACGTGATACGCGGTATCGACCGGCTGGTTGTTGTAGGTGTAGGTGCGCTGGTCGGCGAAGTTCGCCTCGACCTTCGAGTTGCTGAGCTGCGTGAAGGCGCCGCTCCAGAGAATCGGGGCGGTGGACTTGCGCGTGATCTCGGCGATCTTGTCCTCGTTCTCCTTGCGCAGGCGCTTGTTGACGGCCACAAACACGTCCTTTACAGCGCCCTGCCGAGCGTCGGCGTCCTTCACCAGCGGCATCACCTTGGTCTGGAGAAAATTGTCGGTCAGGGCGATGGTGCTTTTCTTGTAGTTGACGTTCTTCAGCTCGTAGACCAGCGCCATCTCGCGCGTGTTGCCTGCCTTGTCGGTCGCCACTAGCACGGCTTTGGTACCAGGGGGCACGTTGTAGGGATGGGCAAAGAGAACGAAAAAGCTCTCGGGCTGATCCTTGATTTGCCCCTTGGTTCCGGGGAAGAAGTAATTCCCGATCCTCACTCCGCTGGTCGCCGTGTCGGACGAGGGCTTGTAGACGATGGCGCCGGCGCCGCCGAAGTTGATGTAGCGGTCATCGGCGATGAGCTCGAGGGTCGGCGGCGTGACGTCGATGGTCAGATTCTTCTGCACCACGGTCTCATTGCCCTTGAAGAACCCCCACAGCGACCCGTCGCGGGCGGTGATCCGCAGGACCGCGGGCCCTTCCTTGAGGCCGGCGATCTTGGATGCGGCCACCGTGAGCTTCTTTTCCTTCACCGGCTCGGCGTACTGCTCGCCGGCCAGGTTGTGCTCCGTGCCGCCCGCAGCCAGCGTCGCGGTCACGGACTTGAGTCCTACGCCCTGGTCGGTGATGGCGATCTCCAGGGGCGCGGTTCCCAGCATGTCGCCGTCCGGCGTGAGCGTGATCTGCGGTGCGTCGCGCTCGAAGCGCGGCGCGAGGTACCAGGCGCCGCCCGCAAGCGCGACGATGACGATCAGCAAAAGAAGCGTAACGGCCGGGAACCGGCGCGGTTTTTCAGAATTGAATGCGTTCATGCCTGATGGATCAGTGAAATTGCTCTGATGAAGACCAGTGGAACAGGTCAGCAGATGGCTTGTCCACTTCGCTTCCCAGCACTCACGGCGCTCTCCTCACGGGTTGTTCTCAACCGCGCCGCGATTGTAAGGCCAATCGTGGATTCACGTTGATCGTGTCATCGCTAAGGCGACGACACTCGCGTCGCCATTGACACTGCCACAGATGTGTAGGCTAACCGCGCGGGCTCTCAGCGCAGCGCCCGCCTTGCCGGCGCCATCTTATCTGTGCCCTTTGAATTCCCCACTGAGGCGCAAATCATCGAAGGGCGCCTTTCGGGCCAAGAGTCGTCTCTTCGCATATGCCCCCCGATCCCGGCATCGCGTAGCGCCGGCGAGAGATGCGCCGCGCAGATGCGCAACCGCGGGTATTTCGCGGCACGGACGCGAAGGAATTCCTATCCTTTGGTCGTCACGCTGCTCGACAACGTGCTGCGGCCGATCCTCATCACGCGGGGAGCCGACCTGCCGCTGCTTCTGATATTCGCCGGCATGATCGGCGGCCTGATCACCTTCGGCCTGGTCCGGATCTTCGTCGGCCCGGTGGTGCTCGCGGTCACCTACATGCTGCTCGAGAACTGGGTCCTCGACGGCGAGCGCCGCGCGAGCGGCTGACGCCTATTTGGCGCGCGAGTAGCCGGAGCAGATCTCGTCGGGCCCGATCCAACTCTGCTCGACCATGCGTCCGTCGCGGAAGGTGAGCGTGCGTTCGCAGCGCGCCGGTGGCGTCACGGAGCCCTCGCCTATCGGTACGCTCGCACCGACACCCACGCTCGTGCCGCTGCGACCGCCGCCGCCAACCCCGAAGCCGCCGATACCGAAGCCGATGGAAGGACCGGAGCGGTAGCTGGGCCCGCTCTCCGACACCCAGGTGTGCACCTCGGTACCGTCGTTCAGCTTGGCGCTCTTCGCCGGCGGGCCCCAGGCGCGCACTGCGTCATCGTAGCTCGCGCCAAGCCACGTTTCCTTGGCCTTCTCGGTGGTAGCGCACGCGGCGAGCAGCAGCGCAAACGCGATGGCATGAAGTCCTTTCATCGTCTGTTGACTCCCGGCATTAGGTAGGCGGCGGTGATGCAGACCAGCACCGCGATCGCCACGCAGAAGCCTACAGCAATCGCCGCCGCGGGAACGATGGTCGCATCGGCCGCCAGCGCCTCGGCGGGCGCGATGCCGACGAACAGCGACACGGCTATCGTCAACCAGCGACGCAGATTATTTGCCATAAGGCCGCTGTGTGCCGGGCTGGCCGCCGCAGCCAGGATCGCTCAGGGCGAGAAGCACCGCGCACCGACCCGAAACACGCCGCAACCGCGGGGCATTTCGCGCGGACGCGAAGGAATTCTATGCGCGCGGCGACGCCTCCAGCGCGGCTTGCCAGTCGATGCTCGGGTCGGGGGTGCGCTCCAGCATCCGCTCGACCATCCCGACGTGCTCCTGCTCTTCCATCGCCATCTCCTGGGCGAGCCCGCGAATCGAAGGATCGTCGGCGGTCATGAGGATGTGCTCGAAGAAGGCCTGCGCGCGCTTTTCGGCGCCGAGGGCTATCGCGAGCGCCTGGCGCGGCGTGAGCAGCCGGAACACGAGCTCGTGCGCCGCCGTTTCGGGCGGCTCGGCGTCGAGCCAGCGGTATTGATCGGTCGAGAGCTTCGGCAGGGCGACGCCGTCGGTGCGGCGCAGCAGCGCGTCCAGGTGCTCCGCCTCCAATGCCGCGAGCCGGCCGAACACCTCGGCGGCGGCGTCGTTGCCCAGATCGCCCATGCGCTCGGCGAATTCGCCGTAGCGCTCCGCCGCCTCGCGCTCGATGGCGATCGCGTGGACATAAAGCTCGGCGGGCTGATGGATGGTCTTCATGGATTCGAATCTACGCGCTCGTGCACGAAACTGTTTTGATGCAGGTTAACCCTCCCCGGCGCGGCACTGCCGCGGCTGCGCGCGCCTGCCGATCTCCGGCAGGCAGTAGCGCCAAGGCTGCCGGCGGGAACGAAACCTGCTGCGCCCATGGACCTACGGGAGTCGCCATGTCCAATCCTTCGATGATCCGCGCCGCGCTGATCGCCGTGTGCCTGCCCGCGGCCTTGTGCGGCTGCACGCCGGGCACCACGAAGGCCGAATCGCCTGCTCTGGGCGACGGACAGAGGGGCGGCCTTCTTTACGGCACCGCCTGCGTCGCCTGTCACACCACGCAGGCGCACTGGCGCGAGAAGAGCGTGGTGCATTCCTGGGGCGATCTTGTCTACCAGGTCAATCGCTGGCAAGGCGTGGCCGGCCAGAACTGGAGCGCGACCGATATCAACGACGTGGCGACTTACCTGAACGAGCGGTTCTACCGCCTGCCCGGCCCCGCTCCCGGCTGAGGCGCCGCCAGCGCTGAACGGCAGTCACCGGCGGATGAAATACGTAGCGGTTGCCGCCGGAGTGCTTCGCCTATACACCGCGATGTCGGCGTTATCAGCAGATCGCGCTCGGTGTCGCCTTCGCGGCCTGCAAGCCTTCCGCGCACATCAGAATCAGGGCGAACTGGTCGCCGCCCGCTAGCGCCGGCCCTTCTTCACGAACGCGATCGACTCCTGGAACAACTCGAGATCCTTCGCATAATCCGCGGGATCGGCGCGGCTCACCCGCACCCATTCGCGCGTCGCGGGGGCTGGCCCGCCGCGGCCAGGATCGATCAGGCGAGAAGCACCGCTCAACCGAGCAGTTCCGCGAGGCGACCCGCAAGGAGAGCGAAGCGTGGCGGAAGGTAGTGAGCGAGGCGGGTGTTAAGGCAGAATGAGCGCGGGATTTTCCGCGGCGATTTGGAGGAGGGCGTCCATGGCGAAGCTGAACATCAACGGCAAGGTGCGTGATCTTCAGGTGGAGGCCGACACGCCTCTGCTTTGGGCGATCCGCGAGCAGGCCGGTCTCACCGGCACCAAGTACGGCTGCGGCGTCGCGCAGTGCGGCGCCTGCTCGGTGCATATCAACGGCGAGGTCAAGCGCTCCTGCTCGATCCCGGTCGGCAGCCTCAAGGCGAGCGACCGCATCGTCACCATCGAAGGCCTCTCGGCCGCGAGCTCGCACCCGGTGCAGAAAGCCTGGGCGGCGCTCGACGTGCCGCAGTGCGGCTACTGCCAGTCGGGCCAGATCATGGCCGCGGCGGCGCTGCTGAAGAAAAACGCAAATCCTTCCGACAAGGACATCGACGAGGCGATGACCAACATCTGCCGCTGCGGCACGTACCAGCGCATCCGGGCGGCGGTGCACCAGGCCGCGGACCAGATGAAAAAGGTGAAAGCATGAAAAACCCTTCGCGTCGCAAATTCATGATCCAAACCGCCGCCGTCGGCGGCGGCCTCGCGGTTGGCTTTAACGTCCCCCTTGCTCTTGCCGCCGATGGAAAAAATGCCGTTAAGGGAAGCGAGGTCAATGCCTGGGTCGTCGTGAAGCCCGACAACACCTGCATGATCCGCGTCGCGCGCTCGGAGATGGGCCAGGGCACGCACACCGGCCTGCTCCAGCTCGTCGCCGAGGAGCTCGAGTGCGACTGGAAGAAAGTCAAAATCGACCCGGTCACCGCGGACGAGAATTTGGCACGCAAGCGCGTCTGGGGCGAGATGGGCACCGGCGGCAGCCGCGGCATCCGCATCTCGCAGGACTACGTGCGCCGCGGCGGCGCGGTCGCGCGCATGATGCTGCTGCAGGCCGCCGCCGACCAGTGGAAGGTGCCGGTGAGCGAGCTCACGGTGTCCGATGGCGTGATTACCCACGCGCCTTCCAGTAGAAAAATTACTTATGGGAAAGTCGCGGCGGCGGCGGCGAAGCTGACCCCGCCCGATCCGAAGAGCATCAAGCTGAAGGACCCGAAGGACTGGAAGATCGCCGGCCAGCCGGTCGCGCGCCTGGACACCGCGGACAAGGTGAACGGCAAGAAGATCTACGGGATCGACCTCAAGCTTCCGGGCATGCTGCACGCCGCGATCAAGCAGTCGCCGGTGTTCGGCGGCAAGCTCGCGAGCTTCGACGCGGCGAAGATCTCCGGCATGCCCGGCGTGAAGCGCGCGCTGGAGGTCAACGACTCGGCCGTCGCCGTGGTCGCCGATACCTGGTGGCACGCGAAGAAAGCGCTCGACGCCCTGCCCATCGTCTGGGACGAAGGCAAGGGCGCGGCGGAATCGAGCAAGACCATCGCCGATCGCCTGCAGGACGGCCTCACCGCGAGCGACGAGCCGTTCGCCGGCTGGAAGGTGGGCGACGCGCTGAAGGCGATCGACGGCGCAGCGAAGAAGGTCGAGGCGGTCTACGGCACGCCCTTCCTCGCGCACGCCACGATGGAGCCGATGAACTGCACCGCCAGGGTCTCGGCGGACAAGGTGGAAGTCTGGGGGCCGACGCAGAACGCCGAGGCGTCGCTCGCCGCGGCTTCGGAGGAAGCCGGCGTGCCGCTCGACAAGGCTCGGGCGCACACCACGGACCTCGGCGGCGGCTTCGGCCGGCGCGGCGGCACGCAGGACTTCACCCGGCAGGCGGTCGCCATCGCCAACCAGTTTCCCGGCGTCCCGGTGAAGCTCGTCTGGAGCCGCGAAGAGGACATGCAGCACGACTTCTTCCGGCCGATCTCGATGTGCAAGCTCTCCGCCGGCCTCGACGAGAGCGGCCAGCTCCAGGGCCTGCACATCCGCATCTCAGGCCAGTCGATCAACGCCTTCCTGCAGCCCGGCGTGATCAAGGACAACCGCGACACGCGCCAGGTGCAGGGGCTGTACCGGGAGCCCGGCGACGCGCAGTTCGGTTACTCGCCGCCGAACCTGCTCATCGAGTACGCGATGCGCAATTCCACCGTCCCGGTCGGCCCCTGGCGCGGCGTCAACACCAACCAGAACGGTGTCTACCTCGAGTGCTTCATGGAAGAAGTCGCGCGCGCCGCCGGCAAGGACTCGCTGGAATTCCGCCGCGCGCTCATGCAGAACCATCCGAAGCACCTCGCGGTCCTGAACGCCGCCGCGGAAAAAGGCGACTGGGGCAAGCCTCTTCCTGCCGGCGTGCACCGCGGCATCGCGCAATTCATGGGTTACGGCAGCTACTCCGCCGCCACCGCCGAAGTTTCCGTGAGCCCTGAGGGGAAAGTAAAGGTCCACCGCATGGTCCTCGCCCTCAACTGCGGGCACGCCGTCAACCCGCAGCAGATCGCCGCGCAGGTCGAAGGCTCCGTCGTCTACGGCCTGAGCGCCGCCTTATACGGCGAGATCACCGTCGAGAACGGCCGCATCGCGCAGTCCAACTTCCACGACTACAACGTGCTGAAGCTCGCCGAGATGCCGAAAGTCGAGACCGTTCTCGTCCCAACCCACGACTTCTGGGGCGGCGTCGGCGAGCCGACCATCTGCGTCGTCACGCCGGCAGTGCTCAACGCAATCCACGCCGCGACCGGCAAACCCGTGCGCAGCTTGCCGCTGAAGAACGTCAAGCTCGTTTAGCGTTGATTCGCAGATCTAATCCCGCTGCACGAGCGACGCCGGCAGCTCGGGCAGGCGCATTTCCCCCATCAGCGCGACGACGTCGCACGGCATCGGCGCGGGCGGCGCGGAATCGATCTCCGGGCTGACGCTCAGGTTCTCCGCGCTCGCCTTGTAGCGGATGGCCGCGACCCTGAGCTCCTCGCTCTTCTCGCCGTGGCGAAGCGCGAGCTCGCGGAAGAAGGGGTCGGCGTCGAATTCCAGCCGGCAGAGCTTGGCCCTGCCCAGGATGCGAAAAGTGTCGAGGTAGCCGCGCATCAGCTTGCGGTGGTCGGCGCGCTGCGCCTCCGACATGCCATCGACCGGGAGCGCCTTCTGCTGAGCCCACGCTGTGGTCGCCGCCGCGACGGCCAGCAGCAGGAGAATTCTCATCAGACCATCAACGGCACGACCAGCAGCGCGACGATGTTGATGATCTTGATGAGCGGGTTGACCGCAGGTCCGGCCGTGTCCTTGTAGGGATCGCCCACGGTGTCGCCGGTCACGGCGGCCTTGTGCGCGTCGGACCCCTTGCCGCCGTGGTGGCCGTCCTCGATGTATTTCTTGGCATTGTCCCAGGCGCCGCCGCCGGTGCACATCGAGATGGCGACGAACAGCCCGGTCACGATGGTTCCCATCAGCACGCCGCCGAGCGCCTGCGGCCCGAGGATCAGGCCGACGAGGATCGGCACCAGCACCGGCAGGAGCGACGGGATCATCATCTCCTTGATCGCGGCGCGCGTGAGCATATCCACCGCAACGCCGTACTCGGGCTTCGCCGTGCCCTGCATGATGCCCGGGATCTCCTTGAACTGCCGGCGCACCTCGAGCACCACCGCGCCGGCGGCGCGGCCGACGGCTTCCATGGCCATCGCGCCGAAGAGATACGGCACCAGGCCGCCGATGAAGAGGCCGATGATCACCTTCGGGTTGGAGAGGTCGAACGTGAATGACTTGCCCGCTGCCTCGAGCGCGTGCGTGTAGTCGGCAAACAGCACAAGCGCGGCGAGGCCCGCGGAGCCGATGGCGTAGCCCTTGGTGACCGCCTTGGTGGTGTTGCCCACCGCGTCGAGCGGGTCGGTGATGTTGCGCACCGAGTCTGGAAGGTCGGCCATCTCGGCGATGCCGCCGGCGTTGTCGGTAATGGGGCCGTACGCGTCCAGCGCGACGATGATGCCGGCCATGGACAGCATCGAGGTGGCGGCGATCGCGATGCCGTAGAGGCCGGCGAGGGAGTACGAGGCGAAGATCGCCACGCACACCGCGAGCACCGGCCATGCCGTGGATTTCATCGACACGCCCAGGCCGGCGATGATGTTGGTCGCATGCCCGGTCACGCTCGCCTCGGCGACGTGATGGACCGGCTTGAACTGCGTACCGGTGTAGTACTCGGTGATCCAGACGAGGAACCCGGTAAGCGCCATGCCCACCACCGCGGTGCCGTAGAGGTTCCACACGGTCAGGCTGCGGGTCTGGCCCCAGATCTCGAACGGCACGGTCTTCACCACGTCGTCCATGAGGAGCAGCGTGATGGGATAGAACGCGATGAGCGCGAGCACGCCCGCAACCGCGAGCCCCTTGTAGAGCGCCGGCATGACGTTCACGTCGGTGGGCTTGGCCCTCACGAACCAGGTGCCGATGATCGAGGCGATGATGGCGAAGCCGCCGATGGCGAGCGGATAGATCAGCGCCGCCGGCGAGGCGGTCTTCACGAGCAGCGCGCCGAGCAGCATGGTGGCGATGATGGTCACCGCGTAGGTCTCGAACAGGTCGGCCGCCATGCCGGCGCAATCGCCGACGTTGTCGCCCACGTTGTCCGCGATCACCGCGGGGTTGCGCGGGTCGTCCTCGGGAATGCCCGCCTCGACCTTGCCGACCAGGTCGGCGCCGACGTCGGCGCCCTTGGTGAAGATGCCGCCGCCGAGACGCGCGAAGATCGAGATGAGCGAAGCGCCGAAGCCCAGCCCCACCAGCGGATGGATGATGCGCGCGAGCTGGGTCTTGTCGACCGCGTTGGCGTAGAGCAGCGTGAAGTAGCCGGCCACGCCGAGCAGGCCGAGCCCGACCACGAGCAGGCCCGTGATCGCGCCGCCGTTGAAGGCGACCTGGAGCGCCTCGTTCAGGCCGACCCGCGCCGCCTCCGCGGTGCGGACGTTCGCGCGCACCGAGATGTTCATGCCGATGATGCCGCAGGCCCCCGAGAGCAGGGCGCCGATGAGGAAGCCGAACGCCGTGGGCCAGCCCAGGCCCGGCACCAGGCCGATGACGAAGAACAGGACCACGCCGACCATGGCGATGGTCTTGTACTGGCGCCAGAGGTAGGCGATCGCCCCCTCGCGCACCGCCGCCGCGATCTCGCGCATGCGCGGATTGCCGTCGGGCAGGCGCAGGATGCGGGTGATCTGCCAGAGGCCGTACACGATGGCGAGTAGCGCGCAGACGAGCGCGAAGACGAGACCGCTTTGCATTTGCTTGCTCCCCTAGAGCCCTGCGGGCAGAACCTGTTTTCGGGGGCGAATTCTATCAGTTCAGCGCAGCGAAGGCCCGGTCGCGGATCTGGTCCACCGGGCCGGTGCCGGAGATCCGGCGGTACTTCGGCGCCTTTGCATCCCCCGACGCCGCCCACTTTTCGTAGTACTCGACAAGGGGCCGCGTCTGCTTGCGGTACACCTCGAGGCGCTTTCGCACCGTCTCCTCGCGATCGTCGTCGCGCTGCACCAGCGGCTCACCGGTCTTGTCGTCCCGGCCGTCCACGCGCGGCGGGTTGAACTTGACGTGGTAGGTGCGCCCCGAGGCCGGGTGCACCCGGCGGCCGCTCATGCGCGTGATGATCTCCTCGTCGGGCACGTCGATCTCGAGCACGTAGTCGATCCTGACGTCGGCGGCCTTCATCGCTTCGGCCTGCGGGATGGTGCGCGGGAAGCCGTCGAAGAGGTAGCCCCTCGTGCAATCGCCATGCCCCAAGCGCTCCTCGACCAGGGCGACGATGATCCCGTCCGACACAAGCTGGCCGGCGTCCATGATCTTTCCGGCTTCGATGCCCAAGGGGGTTTTCGCGGCGCGCGCGGCGCGCAGCATGTCGCCGGTGGAGATCTGCGGGATGCCGAACTTCTCGCGGATGAAATTCGCCTGGGTGCCCTTGCCCGCCCCGGGCGGGCCAAGAAGGATCAAGCGCATGACGGCGGTCTCATGCCAGCATTCTACGGACGGCCTCGAGGTCCTGGGGCGTGTCGACGCCGGGCGGGATCTCGGTTTCGCTCACGGCGACGGCGATGCGGTAGCCGTGCCACAGGACGCGGAGCTGCTCGAGCGCCTCGGTCTTCTCGAGCGGCGAGGGCGTCAGCGCCGAGTAGCGCTTCAGGAAATCGACGCGGTATCCGTAGATGCCGGCGTGGCGGTGGCAGAGGCCGCCCGCCTCCCTCGGATACGGAATTCTCGAGCGTGAGAAATACAGCGCGTAGCCGCGCGCGTCCATGACCACCTTCACCACGTTCGGGCTGGCGAGGGATTGCTCGTCGTGGATCGCATGGCAGGCGGTGGAGACCGAAGCGTCCTTGAGCTGCTCGAGGAGCGCCGCCACCTGCGCGATGAGCTTGGGCGAGATCAGCGGCTCGTCACCTTGCACGTTGACGACGATCTCATGATCGGGAAAACCCAATTGCCGTACCGCTTCGGCGATGCGATCCGTCCCCGAAGGATGATCGGCGCGCGTCATCACGAAGCGGTGGCCTGCGGCCTGCACCGCGGCGGCGATGCGCTCGTCGTCGGTTGCGACGTGGATCGACGCCGCGCCGCTCTGCGCCGCGCGCTCGCACACCCGGACGACCATGGGCCGCCCGCCGAGGTCGGCAAGCGGCTTTCCCGGAAACCGGCTCGACGCGTAGCGCGCCGGGATGATGACGTGGAAGCTCAAGCCACTTCTTCTTCCGGCGGAAGCTTGCGCGCTTCCTCTTCCAGCATCACCGGGATGCCGTCCTTCACCGGGTAGCCGAGGCGGTCGGCCTTGCACACCAGCTCCGCGGCGTCCTTGCGGTACACAAGCTTGCCCTTGCAGAGCGGGCACACCAGGATCTCAAGCAGCTTTGGGTCTACGCCGGCCATCGAGTGTCCTCAGGAGCCATTCGCCGAACGCGGGGTCGAGCTGCGCGGTGACTGGCAGCACCCACCAATCGGCGCGCGCATGGCCGCGCAATTTTACCGCGTCCTTCTCGGTCATCAGCACCGGCGCCGAGTCGCCGAATTCGAGGTCCTCGGCGCCAAAGCGGTGATGATCCGGGAACGGATGCGGCACCACCTTCGGGCCGAGCTTGCCCACATGGAGGAAGAAACGGCTGGGGTTGCCGATGCCGGCGACCGCATGGACCGTCCGGCCGCGCCATGCCTGAAGCGGCTGCCTGTCGCGCGCGTCGCTCATGCGATGCGCGACCTCGCCTTCGAGCCGCATTTCAAAAGTCTTCAAGTTCCCGGCGCCGAGGGCCGGGGCCTGATGGGAGACCACGGCGTGAACGGCGCGCAGCCTCCGCGGCGGCTCGCGCAGGGGGCCTGCGGGAAGGAGCCATCCGTTGCCGAGCCCGCGCGAATCCAGCACCGCGATCTCGAGGTCGCGGCGCAGGCGATAGTGCTGCAGCCCGTCGTCGAGCACGACGACGTCCACCTCGGGGTGCTGCCGGCGCAGCGCCTCGACCGCCTTCACGCGGTTTGCGCCGATCCACACCGGGCAGCCGCTGCGCCGCGCAAGCACGACCGGCTCGTCGCCGACCTCGTCGGGCGTCGAGGCCACCGTGGCGGCGCGCGGCGCACCGCCCGCGCCGCCGTAGCCGCGCGAGACGATCGCCGGCGACCAGCCGTGCGCCTTGAGGAACTCCGCGATCCACAGCACGAGCGGCGTCTTGCCGCTGCCGCCGACGGTGATATTGCCGACGATCACCACCGGAATGCCGGGATGGCTGCTTCTCAGCACCCGCAGACGAAACAGCATTCTCCTGATGAAAACCAGCAGGCCGAAAGCGAGGCTCGCCGGCCACAGCAGCCACGCGAGGGCGCCGCGGCGGTACCAGTGCCGCACTATTTGCTGGACTGCGTGGTGAAGGTGATCTGCGAGAGGCCGGCGACGCGCGCCGCCTCCATGACGCGCACCACCGACTGGTGGGTCGCGGCGGCGTCGGCGCTGATCACGATCACCGGATCCTTGAGCGTGCCGCCGGCGCGGCGCAGCTCCTCCGCGAGCTGCTCCACGCTCTTGAACGGCACGGGGTTGCGGTTGATGACGTACTGGCCCTGGGCGTTCACCAGCACGGCGATCTCGTTGGGCCGCTCGGGCTGCTTTTCGGCCTGCGCCGTGGGCAGGTTGATCTGCAGCTCGGTGTACTTCGAGTACGTGGTGGTGATCATGAGGAAGATGAGGATCACCATCATCACGTCGATGAGCGGCACGAGGTTGATCTCGAGCGGCTCGCGCTGCCTGCCGCGCTGGAAGTTCATCGCCGCTCGCCGCCGAAGTCGACCCGCTCGCCATGAACGATGTCGACGAGCTTCGAGGCCTGCTGCTCCATCTCCACGACGTAGGTGTCGACCTTGTTGCGGTAGTGCCGGTAGAAGATGAGCGCTGGAATGGCGATCGCGATGCCGAAGGCGGTGTTGTAGAGCGCCACCGAGATGCCGTGGGCGAGCTGCTGCGGGTTGGTGCCGGTGGGCGCCTGCGAGCCGAAGATCTCGATCATGCCGATGACCGTGCCGAACAGGCCGAGCAGCGGCGCCGCCGCCGCGATCGTGCCGAGCGTGGTCAGGAAGCGCTCGAGCTGGTGGCCGACGCCGCGGCCCGCTTCCTCGATCGCCTCCTTCATCACGTAGCGCGAGCTCTGGTGGTTGCGCAGCCCCGCCGCGAGCACCGCGCCGAGCGGCGAATCCGTACCGAGGCGCTCGAGCACGTCGTTCGATACTCCCTGGCGCTTGTAGACGGAAACCACCTGCTCGAGCAGCATCGGCGGCAGGATGTTGCCCCGGCGCAGCGTGATGGCGCGCTCGATGATCAGGGCGACCGCGATGACGGAAGTCAGCAGCAGCGGCCAGATCGGCCATCCCGCGGCCTGGATGATTGCAAACACCCTTTTTCCTTATGCGTTTTTTTGGAGACGGGCGCGGCCGACTTTACGAAATCCGCGCACCCGGAGCAAGTTTCTGCGCCGCATCAAAAGCCACCTCTGTAGTGGATGCTGCGATATCCACAAAAATCTGTGGATAAGTTTGTGGATTGTCGCTGAATAGGCCGACACGCGCCCGTCACATTGGGCCGGGAGTCGGTCCAGGTCAAAATTTGGGCAGCACTTTCCGGCGAACTTTCATCCGCTTAGCTCAAAGAATCGGGTTCCGCGCGCGCCTCGCCCTGCGAGCCCCGGAAAGCCCGGCGGAATGTGGATAGTGTAGGCTCGCTGAGCCCGTCGACATCGAATGCAATACGAGCTTCCCAGCGGTCCGGCAACGGGTCCCGCAACCGTGACCGTTTCCCAGCTGCTGCGCAACGTGCGCGACTTGCTGGAGCGGCGCTTTCCCCTGATGTGGGTGCGCGGCGAGCTCTCCAACCTGTCGCGCGCGCCGTCGGGGCACTGCTACTTCACGCTGAAGGACGATGGCGCGCAGGTCGATTGCGTGATGTTCAAGAGCCGCTTCGCCGCGCTCGACTGGGAGCCGGCCAACGGCGCGCAGGTCGAGGCGCGCGCGCTGGTCTCGCTCTACGAGCCGCGAGGCCGCTTCCAGCTCACCGTGGAGGCGATGCGTCAGGCGGGCTTGGGTCCGCTCTACGAGCGGTTCCTGCGCCTGAAGAAGAAGCTCGGCGACGAGGGGCTGTTCGATGGCGGGGCGAAGCGTCCGCTTCCTCAGCATCCGCAGACCGTCGGGGTGTTGACATCGCCCGCGGCGGCGGCGCTGCGCGATGTTCTCACGACGATCGCGCGGCGCAATCCCGCGATTTCCGTGATCGTGTATCCGGTGCCAGTCCAAGGCGAAGGCGCGGCGGGCCGCATCGCCGCGATGCTGCGCCGCGCGAGCGCACGCGCCGAGTGCGACGTGCTGCTCCTCGTGCGCGGCGGCGGCTCGCTCGAGGACCTCTGGCAGTTCAACGAAGAGGCGCTCGCGCGGGCGATCCGCGCCTGCGCGATTCCGGTGGTGGTCGGCGTCGGCCATGAGACCGACTTCACCATCGCAGACTTCGCCGCTGACCAGCGCGCGCCGACGCCCACTGCGGCGGCCGAGCTGGTGAGCCCCTCGCGCTTGCAGCTTGCGGCGCTCCTCGCCGACTGCGCGCGCCGCCTCGCGCGCGAAATGCGGCGGCGGCTCAGCTATGCGGCGCAGGGCGTGGACGCGTGCGCGCGGCGGCTCGTGCACCCACGGGAGCGGCTGCGCGCGCACGCCAGCCTCGTCGGCCAGCTTTCCGCGCGCCTGGGGTTTGCGTTCCTGCACCGGCTGCGCGGCGGCGAAGCCAAGCTCGCGCGGCTGCAGGCCGGCCTCGCCGGCCTCGACCCGCAGGCGGTGCTCGACCGAGGCTACAGCATTACCTACGGGCCGGGCGGCGCGGTGCTTCGTGACGCGAGCCGGGTGACGCCCGGCGAGCGGCTGCGCACACGCCTCGCGCGCGGCGACGTGGACAGCGACGTAAAAGCGACCTCCGTGAGGGTCAAATCCTAGTGGGCCATCGCCTCTCGAAGATCACCACCCGCACCGGCGACGCCGGCGAGACCGGCCTGGGCGACGGCGCGCGTGTGGCGAAGGACAGCGCGCGCATCGCGGCGCTCGGCGAGATCGACGAGCTGAACAGCGCCATCGGCGTCGTGCTGGCGGAGCAGACTCCCGAAGATGTGAGAGCAGTGCTCGAGCAGGTGCAGCACGATCTGTTTGACCTCGGGGGGGAGCTGTCGATCCCCGGACACGCTTTGCTTGCCGAAAAGCAGGTCCAGGATCTGGAGCAGGCGCTCGGGCGCTGGAACGCCGCGCTCCCTGCACTCAAGGAATTCATCCTCCCCGGCGGCAGCCGCGCCGCCGCCGCGGCCCACCTCGCCCGCACCGTGTGCAGGCGCGCCGAGCGCACCGTGGTCGCGCTCGGCCGGCGCGAGCCGGTGAGCGATCTCGCGCGGCGCTACCTCAACCGGCTGTCCGATCTCCTGTTCGTAGCCGGCCGGAGCCTCAACCGCGCGGCGGGCGGCGGCGATGTCCAGTGGAGGCACAAGAGGAATTCCTGAAATGCCAGACATCAAGATCTATAACGTCGAGGCGCTGGGCAAGCCGCTCGGCCAGTATTCGCACGTCACTCGCGTCAAGGCGAACGAGCACCTCTTCATCGCCGGGATGCTCGCCGCCGGCGAGACCTTCGACGCCCAGTGCAGCGGCGTGTTCAGCCAGATCGAGGCCGCGCTCAAGTCCGCGGGCGCGGGCTGGGCGAGCGTGGTGCAGTTCACGACTTACCTGGTGCACTCGCAGGACATCCCCAAGTTCATGCAGTGGCGCCTGCGCGAGTTCCCGCGGATGTTCCCCGATGGCCGCTACCCCCCCAACACGCTCCTCATCATCGACCGGCTCGTCGGCGAGCAGTACTTGATCGAGGTGCAGACCGTCGCCGCGCTCTAGGCGGCGGTTTCGAGATAGCGCAAGCCGCCCCGCTTCACGTAGAGCGTGCAGCCGCGCTCCGAGCGGGGATGGTGCACCGAGCCCGCGGGCAGGCGCAGCCAGAACCCCGGCGAGTACACGCCCGCTTCGTCGGCGAACTCGCCTTCGAGCACGAAGAATTCGGCGCCTTGCTCATGGAAGGACGTACCCGGGTCCGAGCCTGGCGCCCAGCGCTCGAGACGTGTCACATCGGAGAAGCCAAGCTGCTGATAGAGGTGCTTGTATGAAAGGCTTGGAGTGGCGGTCGGCTCCCAGAGCAGCTTGCTCGTATCGACGACGACGTGGCGCCGTTCGCGGCCGGGGAACTGCCGCAGCTTCACGAACAGCACGCACCCCGGCTCCGAGAACGGGGCGTGACGGAAGCCTTCTGGGTTGAGGAGGTAGGTGCCGGCAGGCCAGTGGCCGTGCTCGTCCGAGAACACCCCCTCGAGCACCAGGATCTCCTCGCCGTCGGGATGATCGTGCGCCGGGAAGCGCGAGCGCGGCTCATAGCGCACCACGGAAGTGACCTGCCCCGATTCAGCGGGACCCACGAGGTGGACCCGCTTGCGCCACACCGTTCCGCTGGGGCTCGGCGCCCAGGCCATCCGGGTCGTGTCGGCCACGGCCCGGACGGACAGATCGCCGTTCACACTACTTCGACTCTTCGACGAACGCCTCTTCGCGCTTCTTGCGGATCGTCGGCAGCGCCACGATCACGAGCAGGATCGCCGAGGCGACCATGAAGCCCAGGCTGATCGGCTTCTGGAAGAAGACGAACGGGTCGCCGCGGGACAGGAGCATCGCGCGGCGCAGGTTTTCCTCCATCAGCGGGCCCAGGATGAAGCCGAGAATCATCGGCGCCGGCTCGCACTCGAGCTTGACGCAGATGTAGCCCAGCACGCCGAACACCGCCATGATCAGGACGTCGAACGGGTTGTTCGACAGGCTGAACACCCCGATCGCCATGAACACCAGGATCGAGGGATAGAGGTAGCGGTAGGGCACGGTGAGCAGCTTCACCCACATGCCGATCATCGGCAGGTTGAGAACCACCAGCATCAGGTTCCCCACCCACATCGAGGCGATCAGCCCCCAGAAGAGCTGCGGCTTCTCGTTCATCACCTGAGGGCCGGGCGCGATGCCCTGGATCATGAGCGCGCCGATCATCAGCGCCATGACCGCGTTGCCCGGGATGCCGAGCGTGAGCATGGGGATGAACGAGGTCTGGGCGCCGGCGTTGTTGGCCGACTCCGGCCCCGCCACCCCCTCGATCGCGCCCTTGCCGAACTGCTCGGGATGGCTGGAGACCTTCTTCTCCAGCGTGTAGGCGCCGAAAGAAGCGAGCAGCGCGCCGCCGCCGGGCAGGATGCCGAGGCAGGAGCCGAGCGCGGTGCCGCGCAGGATCGAGGCCCACGAGCGCTTGAGGTCTTCCTTGGTCGGATAGAGGTGCGTCACCTTGCTGAGGAACACCTCGCGCTTATCCTTCAGGTCGAGATTGGCGATGATCTCGGCGGTGCCGAACATGCCCATCGCCACCACCACGAAGCCGATGCCGTCGGACAGCTCGGGGATGCCGAAGGTGAAGCGCAGCACCCCGGAATTGACGTCGGTGCCGATGATCCCGAGAAGCAGCCCGAACACCACCATGGCGATCGCCTTGATCAGCGAGCCGCGCGCAAGCACGGTCGCGGCGATCAGGCCGAACACCATGAGCGAGAAATACTCCGACGGGCCGAATTTCAAGGCGATCTCGGCGAGCGGCGGCGCGGCGACGGCGATGAGCAGGGTGGCGACGCATCCGGCGAAGAACGAGCCGATCGCTGCGATGGCGAGCGCCGGCCCGGCACGGCCCTGCCGCGCCATCTGGTAGCCGTCCAGGCAGGTCACCACCGAGGAGGACTCGCCGGGGATGTTGACCAGGATCGCCGTGGTCGAGCCGCCATACTGCGCGCCGTAGTAGATCCCGGCGAGCATGATCAGCGCCGACACCGGGTTCAGGTTGAACGTGATGGGCAGCAGCATCGCGATGGTGGCGACCGGGCCGACGCCGGGGAGGACGCCGATCAGCGTGCCGAGCAGCACGCCGATGAACGCGTACAGCAGGTTGATCGGGGTGATCGCGACGCCGAAGCCGAGGATCAGGTTGTTGAAGAGTTCCATGCGCGCCTCAGCTCCAGACCGCCGGCCACATGGGGAAGGGCAGCGTCAGGCCCTTCACGAAGACGAAGTACGAGAACAGGATCAGGATCACGAAGAGGATGCCGACCTCCTTCCACTTGAACTCGTGGCCGCCGTACGCGCTGATGAACACCAGCGCGGCGGTCGCGCCCACCAGGCCGAGCGGCTTCATGGAGTAGCCGTAGACGAGACAGGCGACGCTGATGAGAACCAGCGCCTTGGCGTTCGGCCGGTAGAGGACCGTCAGCACCGAAACAATCAGCGATGCCGCAAGCATGCCCCAGTCCGGGGAAAGCCCGACCCGCGGCGCGAGCTCGAGCAGCACCGCGAAGATCGCGACCGCGATGAAAAGATCGACGATGTTGAAGGGCAGGTACAGTTTCTCCCCCGTGCCCTCGAGCGCGAAGCCCTCGATGAACACGAGCAGGCCCAGAAAGGCGAGCAGCCCGCCGAGCAGGAACGGGAAATAGGCCGGCCCCATTCGCACCGCCGTGCCCATCTGATAGTTCGCGTAGGCAAAGACCGCGAAGAACACGCCGGTGCCGATGAACATCAGCCCCGCCCAGAAATCCTTGGGATTCTTGATCCTCATTTAATCTCCTCAGCCGCCCGCCCCCAGGCAGTCCTCTGCGCGCAAAAGTGTAGCATGCGCTCCGGAGTCAACACCTTGGGTCTCCAGTCAGGCTGGCGCCTCGCCGCCGCGATCCTCGCCCTGGCGCTCGCCGGATGCGGCGAGCGCCCCAAGCTGGAGCACCTGGCGAACGACGCGGTAGTACTCGCTTTTGGCGACAGCCTGACCTACGGCACAGGAGCAACCGAGGACGAGAGCTACCCGGCGCAGCTCGAGCGGCTCATCGGACGGCGCGTGGTGCGTGCAGGCGTTCCCGGCGAAGTCAGCGCGCAGGCACTCGAGCGGCTGCCGCGAGCGCTCGACGAGCACTCGCCGCGGCTCGTGCTGCTGTGCATCGGAGGCAACGATTTCCTGCGACGGCTCGGGACGGCTCAGGCCGAGGCCAACGTGCGGGCCATGGTCAAGCTTGCGCGCGAGCGCGGCGTCGATGTCGTCCTGATCGCGACGCCGGAACCCGGCCTGACCCTCACGCCGCCGGCATTTTTCGCCGCGATCGCCGCCGACTTCCGCCTGCCTTACGAGGACGCCGCCATGGTCCAGGTGCTGAGGGACAACGCGCTCAAGTCAGATCCGATCCATCCGAACGCGCGCGGCTACCGCGTCATCGCCGAACGCCTGGCCGAGCGGCTAAGGAAAAGCGGAGCCATCTGAGCCGCTCGAGGTCCTCGGGGCGGTCGATGTCCCAGACCCGCTCGAGCGCACGCCATCGGTATCCCAGCGAAACTAGTTTTCGCATAGTCGTCACGTAGACGTCGGGGCCGCCCCATGCAATGCCGCTGAACAGAAGCGGCGAGACGCGCTTCGCGGCGATCAGCGCGTAGCCGCCGTCCTCGGCCGGAGCCAGCACCGCGTCGCAGCCGCCGGCGAGCCAGCGCGCAGCGCGCCGCAGATCGCGCGGCCGCAGCGCCGGGCAATCGGCGCCGACGATGATCGCGCCGCGGTGGCGGCGCAGTGCTCGCGCCAGCGCCCGGTGCATGCGCTCGCCGAGGTCGGCGCCGCGCTGCTTCGAGGTGTCGAACAGCTCGACCGGGCCGCAGTCCGCCACCCGCGCTACGCAAAGCGCGTGCCGCGTGAGGCGCGCATGCAGGCGTGCCGCGCGCCATTCGCCCAGGCGGGGAACGAGTCGCGTTTTCACTTGCCCCGGGATCGCAGCACGCGAAAAGACCAGTACAGCCGTATCAAGGCTCATAGAGCCGCGCCAGGCGCTCCGGGCGCGCACCGAGGTAGTAAAGGAGTCGCAGTCGCCACATGAGCACGACGGTGCGCAGCACGCCGCGCTTCTCCCAGCGCCGCCCGGAGGTGCGAGCCCGCTCGCGCAGGCAGGCTGGCGCCCCCAGGCGCTTCATCCGGCGGCTGAACGCGACGTCCTCCATCAGGGCGATCGCCTCGAACCCGGGAAACGCGTCGCGGCGGACGAAAATCGCCTGGTCGCCGGTGGCGATTGCGGAAAGCCGCGAGCGCAGGTTCATCGCCCAGGCCACCACCTTGAGCAGCCGATGGCGGCCCTCGATCTCGACGTCGAAGCGGCCCCACAAATGGTTTTCCAATGCCTTGTCGATAAGAAGATCGCCGTCGTTGGGCAAGAGCGTATCAACGTGCAGGAAAAGCAGCGCGGCGCCGGAAGCGTGGCTCGCGCCGCAGTTCATCTGCAGCGCGCGGCCGCGCGCGCTCGAGGCCACCCGATCGCACAGCGGCTCGGCGAGCTCGCGGGTGGCGTCGGCGCTGCCGCCGTCGACCACGATCACCTCGCAGCCGCGCGTGCGCAGCGGCGCGAGCGCCAGCAGCGCCGCCTCGATGCGCTCGGCCTCGTTCAGCACCGGAATCACGATCGAGAGCCTCAGCCGCGCCGCCACGCGTGATAACGCTCCAACCCTCGCAGCACGCGCCCGGGCGCATGCGCCTTCTTCCATGCGCCCGCGGCGTACTTGTTCGCCTCGGCGAGCGTGGGATAGATGTGGATGGTGCCGAGGATCTTGTTCAGGCCCACGCCGTGCTTCATCGCCGAGATGAACTCGACGATCAGCTCGCCGGCGTGCTCGGCGACGATGGTCGCGCCGAGGATGCGGTCCTTGCCGGGGACCGTCAGCACCTTGACCCAGCCGTAGGCGGCATCGTCGGCGATCGCGCGGTCGAGCTCATCCATGCCGTAGACCGTGGTTTCGTATGGAATGTTCTGCGCCTTGGCGTCGGTTTCGTTCAGGCCGACGCGCGCCACCTCCGGATCGGTGAACGTAGCCCAGGGAATCACGGAATAGTCGACGCGGAACCTGCGCACGCCGCCGAAGAGCGCGTTGACCGAGGCGAACCAGGCCTGGTGCGAGGCAGTGTGGGTAAACTGGTAGGGTCCGGCTACGTCGCCGCAGGCGTAAATGTTCGGATACAGCGTCTGCAGGTACTCGTTCGTGTCCACGGTGCGCGCGGCGGTCACGGGAATGCCGAGCGCTTCCAGCCCGAATCCCGAGGTGTTCGCGATCCGTCCCACGGCGCAAAGCAAGGCGTCGAACTCGACGCGCTTCTCGCGTCCGGCGTGCTCGCAGACCAGCACCTGCGGCCCCTCGCAGCGCGCCGCGCGGTGCCCGGTGAGGACCTCGATGCCTTCGTCGACGAAGCGCGCGCGCACCATCTCCGAGACGTCGGGGTCCTCGCGCGCGAGCAGGCGCGGCAGCATCTCGACCTGCGTGACCTTCGAGCCGAACCGGGAGAAGGCCTGCGCGAGCTCGCAGCCGACCGGCCCGCCTCCCAGCACCACCAGGCGCGGCGGCAGCTCGCGCAGCGACCAGAGATTTTCGGAGGTGAGCACGGTCGCCGCGTCGAGGCCCGGAATGGGCGGCACGATCGGCCTCGCGCCGGCCGCGATGACGATGCTCCTCGTGGTGAGGACCTTGCCGTCGACCTCCACGGTCCAGGGCGAGGTGATCTTCGCCTCGCCGTGGATGCACTCGACGCCCAGCCCCTCGTAGCGCTCGGCGGAGTCGTGCGGCTCGACCGTGCGGACCACGCGCTGCACCCGCTCCATCACGTCGGCGAAGTCGAACTCCGCGCTCGCCTGTCGAATGCCGTATTTCTGCGCGTTGCGGATCTGCCAGGCGAGCTTCGCCGAGCGCAGCAGCGCCTTGGAGGGCACGCAGCCGGTGTAGAGGCAGTCGCCGCCCATGCGCTGCTTTTCGATCAGGGTCACCTTGGCGCGCACCGCCGCCGCGACGTAGGCCGACACCAGGCCGGCGGACCCGGCGCCGATCACGACCAGGTTGCGCTCGAAGCGCGCCGGCCGCTGCCAGCGCGCGTAGACCCGGCGCGCCTTGTAGCCGTCGAGCATCCTCTTCGCGATGAGCGGGAAGAACCCGAGCAGGAGGAAGGCCGCGATCAGCTTCCAGTCCAGCAAGTCACGCAGGGATGTCACCGTGCCGAGTCGAGTGCCCGCGTACACGTAGACCAGCGTGCCGGCGAGCATCCCGAGCTGGCTCACCCAATAGAACGTGCGCACGCGCATCTTGGTGAGGCCCAGCGCCAGATTGACGACGAAGAACGGCACGGCCGGAATGAGTCGCAGCGTAAAAAGATACAGCCCGCCGTCCTTCGCGACGCCGCGATCGATCGCTTGGAGCTGCGCGCCGTAGGATCGCTGCACCCAGTCGCGCAGCACGAAGCGCGAGGCGAGGAACGCGAGGGTGGCGCCGATGGAGGAGGCGAACGACACCAGCAGCGTGCCCCAGAGCCAGCCGAACAGCGCGCCGGCGGCGAGCGTGAGCAGCGTGGCGCCGGGAAGGGAGAGCCCGGTGACGGCGACGTACGCGGCAAAGAACCCGGCCGCAGCGCCAACCGGGTGGGCGGCGCGCCAGTCCTGCAGCGCCGCCTGCTGCGCCTTCAGGTTGTCGAGGGAAAGATAACGATGCCCGCCGGCGGCGAAGAACGCGGCCGCCGCGGCTGCGACCAGCAGCACGACGGCAAGCCGGCCGCGGCTCACGGGCCCGGGACGTTGCCGGGCAGGCGCTGCGGCTGCTCGTCGATGAGATCGAGCAGCTTCCCGCTGGTGGCGCGCAGGCGCTGCGACAGCATGAGCACCAGCTCCATCAGGAGCTTCGCGCCGAGGAGCGGCTGCTCGACGATGATGCGCGCGAGGTTCTCGCGGTTCAGCACCGCCACCAGCGTCGGCTCGATCGCGACGCAGGTGGCGAAGCGCGGCTCGCCGTCGATCATCGACATCTCGCCGAGGGTGCGGCCGGGCTCGACCTGGGCGATGAGCTGCGGGGTGTTCCAGCGGTCGCGCTTCGCCACGTCGACGCGCCCCTCGATCACCAGCATCATCAGGTCGCCGCCCTCGCCTTCGCGGATCATCTCCACGCCGGGCTGCGCCCGGTACACCTCCATGAAATGCGCCAGCAGGCGCACCTCGCCGGGCGAGAAATTCTCGAGCAGCGGGCATTTCGGAATCAGCGAGTGGATCCGGCCGGCGAAGCGGATCGCATCGCCCATGTACTCGAGGCCCGCAAGCTGCTGCGCCGGTTCCGCCATCGTGTCCGGCATTATGCCGAACTTTCTATTGGCGTCGTTTCCTGACCGCCTCCGCGAGGCCCGCGAGCAACGCGGTCGAATCGCTCCACCCGAGGCAGGCGTCGGTGATGCTCTGGCCGAATTCGAGCGGCTTGCCCGGCTCGAGCTCCTGGCGCCCTTCGACGAGGTGCGACTCGACCATCACGCCGACGATGCGTCGCTCCCCGGCGGCGAGCTGCGCGCCGATGTCCCGCGCCACGTCCATCTGGCGCTTGTACTGCTTCGCGGCGTTGGCGTGCGAGCAGTCGATCATCAGGCGCTGGTGCAGCTTCGCCTTGGCGAGCTCCTGGCAGGCGGCCGCGACGCTGGCGGCGTCGTAGTTCGGGCTCTTCCCACCGCGCAGGATGATGTGGCAGTCGTCGTTGCCGCGCGTCTCGACGATCGCCACCTGGCCGCTCTTGTGCACCGAGAGGAAATGGTGCTTCTGGCGCGCCGCGAGCAAGGCGTCGACCGCGATCTTCACGTTGCCGTCGGTGCCGTTCTTGAACCCCACCGCCGCCGACAGGCCCGAGGCGAGCTCGCGGTGCACCTGGCTCTCGGTGGTGCGCGCCCCGATCGCGCCCCAGGACACCAGGTCGCCGATGTATTGCGGCGAGATCACGTCGAGGAACTCGCAGCCCGCCGGCACGCCGGCCTGGTTGATGCGCACCAGGAGGTCGCGCGCGATGCGCAGGCCCTCGTTGATGCGGAAGCTGCCGTTCAGATACGGGTCGTTGATGAGCCCTTTCCAGCCCACCGTGGTGCGCGGCTTCTCGAAGTAGACCCGCATCAGGATCTCAAGATCTTCCTGATGCTTCCTTCTTTCCTGCGACAGCTTCTCGGCATAGGCGATCGCGGCGGCCGGGTCGTGGATCGAGCAGGGGCCGATCACCACCAGCAGCCGGTCGGAGCGGCCGTGCAGGATGTCGCGCACCCGCCGCCGGGTGTCGGTCACGAGCGCCTCCACCGGCGTGTCCTGGATCGGGAAGAAGCGGATCAGGTGCTCCGGCGGCGGCAACGGAACGATGTTGTCGATGCGCTCGTCGTCGGTGAGCGAGGTCCGGTCGACGGGGACGGCGGGGAGGTAGGTCTCGGCGGGGCGCGTCATGGTTTCACCTTGGCAAAAAAAAAACCGCCAGGCTTTCGGCTGGCGGTTTCTTGGATTCGGTTTTGGTTCGAGCTTAGCCGGTCCCTTCCGCCAGCAGGCAGGGGAAATAAAAGAAGCCAAAAAACGAAGAATGCGAGAACCGGCGCATCACGCGCACATTGAACCACAACCTTATTTCGGCCACAACACCATTTGGGTGCAGCGGAAGAGCGCGATCCTCGTTTCGGTGCCTTCGAGCGTCACCTCGGCGTCCCACACCTGGGTGGTGCGTCCGAGGTGGACCGGCTTCGCCAGGCATACGATCGCGCCCTCTCGCGCCGTGCCGAGGAAGTTCGCCTTCAGCTCGAGGGTGGTGAAACCGCCCGCCCCCTGCGGCAGGTGGGCGACGCAGCCGTAGCCGCAGCTCGTGTCGGCGAGCGCGACGACCGAGGCGGCGTGCAGAAAGCCGTTCGGCGCCATGACTTCGAGGCGTACCGTCATCCGGCTGCGCACCGCGCCCGGACCAACTTCGAGAATTTCGACACCCGCAACACCGGGCAAATGTCCTGCACTTCGCCGGTTGAAGTGCTCGGCGGTCAACTCGGCGCGGAATACAGCCGTTCTGATAGTCATGTCGGCGCAAGGAAAATTAGCAGTCGAAGGCGCACTTTGCCAGGCGCGGGGTTTGCTTGGTGCAAGCCGTCATGCTAGCGTTTTCACTGGGCGCGGAATCACCGGCGATAAAAAAGGAAGGTAGGCCACAAATGTCGGCAAGCGTGTCTATTCCGATCGCGGGCTTCAAGGACGTCTACGACGTCGCGGGCGTCGAAAAAGCGCTGCACGAGCTTCCCGCCTCGGCCAACGAGGCGCTGCGCGCGGTGTACGAGAAGATGCTGCGCCTCGGCGGCCAGCGCTTCACCGTCAAGCCCTCTGCCCTGCCCGAGATGGACGCGCTGTTCGACGAGCTGCCGAACTTCACCGGGGTGCTCGAGGACATCCGCAAGCACCTCGCGCTGTGCATCGACTCGAACGACTGCGTCGAGCTGCCGCCGATGCTGCTGCTCGGCGAGCCGGGCATCGGCAAGACCCATTTCGCGCGCAAGGTGTCGCAGCTCCTCGGCACCGGCTTCGGCTTCGTGCCGATGAGCTCGCTCACCGCCGGGTGGGTGCTCTCGGGCGCCTCCTCGCAATGGAAGAACGCCAAGCCCGGCAAGGTGTTCGACACCTTCGTGAACGGCGACTACGCCAACCCCGTGATCGTGGTGGACGAGATCGACAAGGCGAGCGCCGACGGCCAGTACGACCCGCTCGGCGCGCTCTACGAGCTGCTCGAGACCGAGACCGCGACACGCTTTGTCGACGAGTTCGTCGAGCTGCCGATCGACGCCTCGGGCGCGGTCTGGCTCGCCACCGCGAACGACACCAAGCGCATCCCCGAGCCGCTCCTCAGCCGCCTCGCGGTCTACGAGATCGACGCGCCCGACGCCGAGGGCGCGGCGCGCATCGCGCGCATCATCTACGGCGAGATCCGTGGCGCCCACGACTGGGGGCGCCAGTTCCCCGAGGCGCTCTCGCCCTCGGTGCTGGAGAAGCTCGCCGCGCTGCCGCCGCGCGAGATGCGCCGCGCGATCCACTCGGCCTTCGGCAATGCCAAGGTGGCGGGGCGCAGCGAGGTCGGGCCCGACGACATCCAGGACCCGCGCGGCCGCAAGCAGAGAATCGGCTTCTAGAAGCCTCTAGAAATAGGCCAGCAGGCGCCCGCAGGCGATCACCGAGATCCAGATCAGGAGCGAAGCCGCGGCGCAGGCGCGCGCCGAAGGCGGCGGTCCGAGCTTGCGCATCTCCTCCGAGTCCCATACCTCGACGCTCGGGAACACGATGGTGTGGAACAGCGCCGCATTCAGCCCGGCGGCCATGATGAGGCCCATCTTCGCCACGAACACCGGGCTCGCGATGAAGTCGGAGGCGTGCGCGATGAACATCATGAGCCCGCTCGGCACGATGAGCAGAAAGGCCGCGGCGGTCCACGGCAGCACGTGGCCCGCCAGCCTTCTCACGGAAATGCTCTTCGAGAAGCCGAGCAACCGGAGGTCGAGGATCGCGATCGAGCCGAACAGGAGGCCGATGCCGACGATGTGCACGATCTCGACCGCCGGGTACAGCCACTCCCACTGCCGCATCGCCTGCCCGAGGCCTGACGCTTCCAGGGCGCCGAGCGCCGTGCCCGCCTCGCCGGTCATCTCGGCGGCTTTGCGGCCTGCCCGTTCAGCGTGATGCGCCCAGGCGGCCGCGGGAAGCGCCATCGCGGCCGCGAGAACGACAAATCCCTTCACACGCGCTGCTCGACCCAGCTCTTCACTGATTCGAGGGCGTGCGGCAGCTTCGCCGGCTCGCTGCCGCCGGCCTGCGCCATGTCGGGTCGGCCGCCGCCTTTTCCGCCGACCTGCTGCGCGACGAAGTTCACCAGGTCTCCCGCCTTCAGCTTCGCGGTCAGGTCGGAGGTGACGCCGGCGATCAGCGACACCTTGCCGTCGTTCACCGCGCCGAGGACGATCGCCGCCGACTTGAGGCGCTCCTTCAGGCTGTCCATGGTGTCGCGCAACGTCTTGGGGTCCGCGCCGTCCAGCGTCACGGCCAACACTTTGGCCCCTTTGACGTCGACCGCCTGCGAGGCGAGATCCTGCCCCTGCCCGAGCGCAAGCTTGGAGCGGGCGCGGGCGAGCTCCTTCTCCAGGCCCTTCTTCTCCTCGAGCAGGTCCCTGACCGCCTTCTGGATCATCCCGGGCCCGGGCTGGGCGCGCAGCTCGCGCGCCACCTCGTGCAGCTCCTGCAGCTGGCCGTTCATCATGGCGAGCGCGGTGGCGCCGGTGGTCGCCTCCACGCGGCGGATGCCCGCGGCCACCCCGCCTTCCGAGTAGATCTTGAACACGCCGATGTCGCCGGTGCGCGCGACGTGGGTGCCGCCGCAGAACTCGCGCGAGCTGCCGATGTCGAGGACGCGCACTTCGTCGCCGTACTTCTCGCCGAACAGCATCGTCGCGCCGGACTTCTTGGCCTCGTCGATCGGCATGACCTGTGCCCGGGTGGGCGTGTTCTGCATGATCTCGGCGTTCACGCGCGCCTCGACCTCGCGGACCTCCGGCTCGCTCACCGGCTTGTTGTGGGAAAAATCGAAGCGCGTCTTCTCGGCGTCGACCAGCGAGCCGCGCTGCTGGACGTGCGCGCCGAGCACCTCGCGCAGCGCCTTGTGCATGAGGTGCGTCACCGAGTGGTTGCGCATGGTGCTCGCGCGCAAGGCCATGTCGACGCGCGCCTCGACCTCGTCGCCCACCTTGAGCGCGCCGGTCTTCAGCGTCCCCTCATGGCCGTACACGTCGGCCTGGATCTTCTGCGTGTCGGCCACCTCGAACGTCCCGGCCGAGCCGACCAGCTCGCCCCGGTCGCCGACCTGGCCGCCGGCCTCGGCGTAGAAGGGCGTGCGGTCGAGCACCACGGTGCCCGTCTCGCCGCTCTTCAGCGCCTGCACCTGCGCACCCTCGCGGTAGAGCGCGACCACCCTGGCGGGCAGCGTCAGCGTGTCGTAGCCGTGGAACTCGGTCTTGCCGCCCGAGTATTCCAGCCCCGCGGCCGCCGAGAAGCGCGACGCCGCGCGCGCCCGGTTGCGCTGCTCCTCCATCGCGGCCTCGAAGCCCGCCATGTCGATGCGCACGCCGCGCTCGCGGCCGATGTCGGCGGTGAGGTCCACCGGAAAGCCGTAAGTGTCGTAGAGCTTGAACACGGTGTCGCCGTCGAGCAGCTTCTCGCCCGAGGCCAGCGCGGATTCGAGCACCGCCATGCCGTTCTCGAGCGTCTCGGCGAAGCGCTCTTCCTCCTGCTTGAGCACTTCGGCCACGCGCGCCTTGGCCTCCCTCAGCTCCGGGTAGGCGTCGCCCATCGCGCGGTCGAGGTCCTCCACCAGGCGGTAGAAGAACGGCTGGTGCTGTCCGAGCTTGTAGCCGTGGCGGATGGCCCTCCGGATGATCCTCCTCAGGACATAGCCACGCCCCTCGTTGCCCGGGATCACTCCGTCGACGACCAGGAACGCGCACGCGCGGATGTGGTCCGCGATGACGTTGAGCGAGGGATTCTTCAGCTCCTTCTGGCCGGTTTCTCGCGCGGCGGCCCGGATCAGGTCCTGGAACAGGTCGATCTCGTAGTTCGAGTGCCTGCCCTGGAGCACCGCGGCGATGCGCTCGAGGCCCATGCCGGTGTCGACCGAAGGCTTGGGCAGCGGCTGCATCGCGCCCTGGTCGTCCCGGTTGAACTGCATGAACACCAGGTTCCAGATCTCGATGTAGCGGTCGCCGTCGGCCTCCGGCGAGCCCGGCGGCCCGCCCTCGATGCCCGGGCCGTGGTCGTAGAAGATCTCGCTGCAGGGGCCGCAGGGACCGGTGTCGGCCATCTGCCAGAAATTGTCCGACTGGTATTTCTGGCCGCCCGGCTTGTCGCCGATGCGCACGACGCGCTCCTTCGGCAGCCCGATCACCTTGGTCCAGATCTCGTAGGCTTCGTCGTCGGTTTGATAGACCGTGGCCCACAGCCTCCTGCGGTCGAGCTTGTAGACCTTGGTCAGCAGCTCCCAGGCGAACTGGATCGCGTCCTTCTTGAAGTAGTCGCCGAAGGAGAAGTTGCCCAGCATCTCGAAGAACGTGTGGTGGCGCGCGGTGTAGCCGACGTTCTCGAGGTCGTTGTGCTTGCCCCCGGCGCGGACCGAGCGCTGCGAGGTCGTGGCGCGCACGTATGGCCGTTTGTCCTTGCCGAGGAACACGTCCTTGAACTGCACCATGCCCGAGTTGACGAACAGCAGCGTCGGGTCGTTCGCCGGCACGAGCGGGCTCGAGGCCACTACGGCGTGACCCTTCGAGCGGAAGTACTCGAGGAAGCTCGAGCGGATCTCGCTTGATTTCATTGCAAGAATTCTACTGCAGGGCTACATAATCTTGGCTTTCGCGAGGGTCATGAGCTTTTTTTGCCGGCCAGGCATCGGCTTGGGGGCGTTGAGCCTCGCGCTGGTGCTCGCGCCCGCGCCATCGCAGGCGCAAGTCAGCGACGCGGACCTGCAGAAGCGCGCGAATGCCATCCTCACGCTGATGGGGTTCTCGCTGGTACCGGATGTCACGACGGGCGCGCTCTCGATCTCGGACCAGAGCACGGGCAACCCCTATTTCCGCCAGACCTCGATCGCCGGCGGAGGCCGGCCCAAGAAAGACGCCCCGCTGTACCTCGAGGGCACGCTGGCGTCCGGGCGCTATGACCCCGCTTTCGCGGTGAGCGAGCCCCAGGCGACGGTCGCGGTGAAGTGGAACAGCCTGCTGGGGACGGGCGGAGTGGGCTGGGACTTCCCGATCGCCCGGGACCTCGTGTTGCGCCCGGTCTTCAACTTGTCGCTTGGGCGGGTCGAGAGCGAGGCAAGGGTTACCTCAGCGCCGGCGCCGAGCAACCGCGCCGCACTCGATTTTCTGGCCAACGGACGACTCAATGCGACCGGAGTCGGCGGCTCGCTGATGCTTGACTACGAGCGCTACCGGCCGGACAACGAGATCGACCTGGAGCTGCGCTACACCAACATTCGCCTGCAGAGCTTCGACAGCTCGCAGGCGGTGGAAGGACATGCGAACGCGCAGAGCTTCTCGCTCTGGTCGCGCTACCGCGCGCCGACCGGCCTGACCGCCCTCGAGCGGCCGGTGCGCTATGTGCTCGAATACGCCTACACCAGCTTCCTCGCCGATCTGAGAGGCGTGCTCGGCTTCGACGACGTGCATTCCTTCGGCACCGGCCTCGAGCTCGATTCGAGCAACCGCGACGTCTACGTCACGCGCACCCGGCTGCTCGTGCGCTACAAGGTCGGCAACAACGTGACCGGCTGGGCGCTCGGCCTCGCGGTGAGCTTCTAGCTATTTCTTGCCCTTCGCGAGGGTGACCACGGTGCCGCGCAGCGCCACTCCGGACATGGTCGCGCCGGAACCGCACAGGTACTCGGTTTCGCTCGCGACGTCGTCCTTCCGGTAGACGCTGCGAATATTGATCACCGCGTTGCCGCCTTCGCGGCGCGCCCGGTCCTGCAGCCCCGCGGCGGCGCTGATGAAGGCGATGTCGCAGGCTTCCTGGTCGGTCTTGTTGAAGCCGTTGGTCTTCTTGTTCGCGGTCCACTCGCCGATGCGCTTTTCGACCGCCGGGGTCTTCTGCTTGCCGAAGTAGAGCGCGATGTCGCTCTCGAGCCTCTCCTTGTACTGCTGGCCCTTGCCGAGCGCGGCCTGGATCGGGAACATGTGCTTGTCGTCGCGCGCCTCGGCCGGCGCGAGCGCGCCCAGGGCAAGCACGGCGATGGTCACTGTCAGCTTGATGCGCATGGGATTCCCCCTGTTCTTGTTGTGATCGTACAACCCGGACTGTACTCCCGGCGCAGCCACCGGCCGTATGAGATGGGTCACAAAAGCCCGGGGCGCCCATCGCGCGGGCCGCCCCGGGTAGCGCCGACTCAGGCGTTGATGCGGCCGTATTTCAGGAGCCGGGCGCGAACCGCGCCCATCGTGCGCTCGTGCGCGGCGGCGAGCTCCTGCAGCGCGCGGCCGGCATCGAACGCGGCAAGGAGCTTGCGGTCCTCTTCCTCGGTCCACGGCTCGCCGGTCTTCTGCGGCATCTGCTGCTTGCGCCGCTCGAAGCGCTCGATGCGCTCGAGCGCGCTTGCCGCCTCGTACAGCGCTCTCACGACCTGCGGCCGCTGATACGCGCTGTCGGGCGGAAACACTTCGCCGCTTTCCGGATCGACTCCGTTGGCGAGCGACCTCACTACCGTCAAGGCTTGTGCTGCGTCCATTGCGTTTCACCCCCCTCTACAGGCAATGCCTGTGCGGGAGTTAACGCGTCGGGCTGAGGCCGGGTGGACACGGCCTTGAGAAAAGGACGCAGCGATAAGTCGAGGCTGCGCGCGTTGTCGCGCACCTCGCTTTGCCGCTTCGCTTCCAGCGCGACGTACAGGGCGACGTATTGCTGCGTGAGCTTGTGCTTGGGGTGGGAATAGATCAGCGGCTTGGCGCTTTCGTGCGACTCGCGCACCTTGACCGACGTCGAGAGGTAGGGCTGCAATACCGGCAGGCCTTCGTCGATCAGGTCCTGCACCATCTTCTGCGGCAGGCGCGCGCGCGGCAGGAACTGGTTCACCACCACGCCTTCCACCATCAGCGCCGCGTTGTGATCGGTGCGGATCTCGTCGATGTCCTCGAGCAGTCCATAGAGCGCCCGGCGCGAGAAATTGTCGCAGTCGAAGGGGATCAGGCAGCTTTCCGCCGCGATCAGCGCGGAGCGGGTGAAGAAATTGAGCGAAGGCGGCGGGTCGATGTAGATGAAGTCGTACTGCCGGTCGAGCTCGACCAGCGCCTCGCGCAGCTTGAAGATCTTGTAGCGCGCCTCGAGCTTGCCCTGCTGTTCGGCAAGCGCCGGATGCGACGGCAGCACGTCGAGCCGGTCGAAGCGCGTCCCGTGGACGAACTCGTCGGGCTTCTTCGGCTTCAGCGGGAAGCCGAGCACCTGATCGAAGAATCCCGCGAGCGTGGGGTCGAGCTCGCGGCCGGCTTTACCGACCAGATACTGCGTCGAGTTGCCCTGTGGATCGAGATCGACGACCAGGACGCGCGCGCCGCCCGCGGCGCTCACCGCGGCCAGGTTGCAAGCGATCGTGGATTTGCCGACACCGCCTTTGTGATTGAAGACCACCCGTCGCATGGCTGTTCTCCTTTTTTTGCCTGCGTCGCTAGGCTGCAGCTGCGCGGCCATCATAACCCCCAGCGCGCGCGGCTGCAAAATCGCCAAGTTCGTCGGCCGACAACGACACACCATATCTAGTAGATCATCTCGACAATCCACTAGATACGGGGCTATGTGGCTAGGAGGCGTCTTCGCGATCTAGAACCAGGCGCAGCACGACATCGCTGGAAAAGCCGCGGCCCTGCAGGAAGCGCGCGCGCTTCGCGCGCTCCTCGTGCGTCACCGCGGGCACCCGATACTTGCGTTCGAGGATCGCCCGCGCCCGCTCCAGCTCCCCTTCGCTCGACACCGCGTCGACAATGCCATCAGACATGCCCTTGGCCTTGAGATCGTGGCGAATCTTCGCCGCACCGTACTTGCGGGAAAGAGCGCGGGCGCGCTCCTCGGCGTAGCGCTCATCGGAGAGCTGTTTCTTCGCCACGAGCGAGTCGAGGAGCGCTTCGAGATCCTCGCGCGATGCGGCGTGCGCGGCCAGCTTGCGCGCAAGCTCGGCCCGCGAATGCTCGCGCCGCACGAGGTGGCGCAGCGCCCGCGCCTTCAGCTGCTCGGGCGTGTCGCGCTCACCCAAGCCTATTTCTCTGCGCGCTTGCGCGTCGCGAGGTGTTCGACTTTTTTGTCCTCCACCGGCTCGGCGGCAGCGATCGGACCCAGGGCGGCCACCCCGGCCTTCTCGCGGATCTTGCCCTCGATCTCGCGCGCCAGCGCGGCGTTCTCCTTGAGGAAGTCGCGCGCGTTGTCCTTGCCCTGCCCCAGCCGGTCGCCGTTGTGGATGTACCAGGCGCCGGATTTCTCGAGCACGCCGAGGTTGACGCCGATCTCCAGCACCTCGCCCTCGCGCGAGATGCCTTCGCCGTACATGATGTCGAACTCGGCCTGCTTGAACGGCGGCGCCACCTTGTTCTTCACCACCTTGACGCGGGTTTCGGCGCCCGTCACCTCGTCGCCCTTCTTGATCGAGCCGACGCGGCGGATGTCCATGCGCACCGAGGCGTAGAACTTGAGCGCGTTGCCGCCGGTGGTGGTTTCCGGGTTGCCGAACATGACCCCGATCTTCATGCGGATCTGGTTGATGAAGATCACCAGGGTGTTGGTGCGCTTGATGTTGGCGGTGAGCTTGCGCAGCGCCTGGCTCATGAGGCGCGCCTGCAGGCCCATCTGCGGCTCGCCCATCTCGCCTTCGATCTCGGCCTTCGGCGTGAGCGCGGCCACCGAGTCGATGACGATCACGTCGACCGCCCCCGAGCGCACCAGCATGTCGGCGATCTCGAGCGCCTGCTCGCCGGTGTCGGGCTGGGAGATCAGCAGGTCCTCGGTCTTGACGCCGAGCTTGCCGGCGTAGGTGACGTCGAGCGCGTTCTCGGCGTCGATGAAGGCGGCGGTGCCGCCGAGCTTCTGCACCTCGGCGATGACCTGCAGCGTGAGGGTGGTTTTGCCCGACGATTCAGGGCCGTAGATCTCGACCACGCGTCCCCGCGGCAGGCCGCCGACGCCGAGCGCGAGGTCCAGGCCGAGCGAGCCGGTGGACACCACCTCGATGTCCTTGATCGCCTCGGCGTCCATCTTCATGATGGAGCCCTTGCCGTACTGCTTCTCGATCTGGGAGAGTGCTGCGGCTAGCGCCTTTTGCTTGTTGTCGTCCACGACGTACCTCTTTTAGAAGTTGGCATCTGCGGCAGGCTCGTTTGGCAGAGGCGCTGGGCCAACACCGGATACTGTATAAACGTCCATGCAATTGTAATGGTTGACGCGCGGCTGTCAACGGCCCCGCGCTAGAATTCATTTCCCCCGATCAGACAACAGCTTGGAGATTCCAATGGCGAAGCTCGCTTTCCTTGGTCTTGGCGTGATGGGCTATCCCATGGCAGGGCACCTGCTCAAGAAAGGCGGCCACGACGTGACGGTCTACAACCGCACCTCGGCCAAGGCGCAGCAGTGGGCCAAGGAATACGGCGGCAAGTCCGCTCCGACCCCGCGTGAAGCGGCCAGGGACTGCGACCTCGTCATGATGTGCGTTGGCAACGACGACGACGTGCGCTCGGTCGTGTATGGCGACAACGGCGCGCTCGTGGGCATGAAGAAAGGCGCCATCCTGGTGGATCACACCACCGCCTCGGCGCTGCTTGCCAGAGAATTGTTTGAAAAAACCAAGGAGCGCGGCATCGGCTTCATCGACGCCCCGGTCTCGGGCGGCCAGGCGGGCGCGGTGAACGGCCAGCTCGGCATCATGTGCGGCGGCGAGTCGGCGGTGTTCGAAAAGGCGAAGCCGGTGATCGACGTCTACGCCAAGCTCGCCGCGCTGATCGGCGGGCCCGGCGCGGGGCAGCTCACCAAGATGGTGAACCAGATCTGCATCGTCGGCCTGGCCCAGGCCCTGGCCGAGGCTCTGGCCTTCGCGAAAAGAAACGACCTGGATCTGGAAAAGGTCGTCGCCGTCATCTCGAAGGGCGCGGCGCAGTCCTGGCAGATGGAGAACCGCTGGAAGCCGATGAGCGAGCTCAAGGCCGAAGGCTTCGGCTTCGCCATCGAGTGGATGCGCAAGGACATGGGCATCTGCTTCGCGCAGGCGAAGCAGAGCAACGCCAGCCTGCCGGTCGCGGCGCTGGTGGACCAGTTCTATTCCCGACTCGAAGCGCGCGGCGGCAAGCGCTGGGACAGCACCGCCGCGCTGATCCAGCTTCTGCTCAAGGACTAGGGTCTCGTCCGCCGGAAATCGTTGCCCCGCGGACCGTTACCCGATCGCCATAGATCCGCTGGGCGCAGCTTCTCGAGCGCGCGCGCGATCACGCCGGCCGCGTCGCACTACCCACTCAATGCCAGTAACGCCATTGCCGGCCGCAGTACCCGCATCAATCGTGACCGTCTCCTCGCCGGCCTGCAGGGACGATAGTTCGCATACGAGACGGCGTAAGTGCGCTAAAGCACCGATCTCGAGCGGCGGTACTGCTGCCATGCGATCCAGGCGCCCCACGCGAGCGCCGCGACCATCATCAGGAAGCCAAAGGCATGCACGCCGCGGCCGATCGGCTGCGCCTTGTGCAGCAGGCCGAGGTCGCCGAGGACGTCGATGAAGTCGTGCGCGCCGTTGTCGCCGGTTCGTCCGGTGAGAAGCACATGTACCGGCTTGAATGCGTCGTAGACGTAGGGCGCGACATCCATTACCGCGACGCCGGCCCACCACAGCATCACCGACGCCGCGAACGGATCGCGGTTCTTCACCACGAAGATGCCGCCGAAGATGAGCGGCAGCAGCACCTGGAAGAGCGATCCTCCGAGGAGCGTCATGAATTCCCCGAGCGGCCGGAACAGGACGTGGCCGAACTCGTGGATCGGCACCATCGGCAGGTGGATGAGCGACGAGGCCATCTCCCAAGAGGGAATGTCCATCAACGCGAGCCGGGCGCCGTAGAAGGCGATCGCGGCCAGCAGGACGGCACGGCCGTACACGAGCGTCGGCTCGACCTGCTCGGGTATGTAGAAAAGGGCTTCCCTGAGCTGCGCAAGGCGGCTGTCCTCATCCGACTCCTCGGCCTCGCGCCGCGGGCGCGACTCGGGCGGCGCGAACTTCGCTCTCAGATACTTCGCAAAGATGAGCCCGCAGGCAGCGCAGATATCGAGGCCGGCGCTGGCGGTGCCGCACTTCGGACAGTTCTTGTAGAGCGTCGCCATGCGTTTCTCTTCTTCTAGTTCTCTCTCTTGAAGACGAGCAGGCGGTTATTTGCCGGCATTGCATTGTCCTCGAGAAGCGCGAGGCCGTAACGTCCGGCGAGTGTCTGGATGTGCTCAAAGTCACGTATGCCGCTTGATGGATCACGCGCGCGCAACATGGCATCGAAGCGGGCGTTGCTCGGCGAAGTCGGTTGTCCGCCGTAATGGAACGGCCCATAGAGCGCGAACCGGCCCCCTGGCGGCAGAAGGCGGGCAACGCCCTGGAACATGCGCTCCACCTGCGCCCAAGACATGATGTGCGCGGTGTTGGCCGAGAATGCGGCGTCCGCGTCCACGGCGGGCCATGGCTTGTCCACGTCGAGCTCGATGGGCGGCACGGCGTCACCCACCCATTCCCGGATGCCGTCCAGATCATCGGCCACGTCCCTCGCCTGCCACCGCAGGTGCGGAAGCTCCGCGCCGAAGTACGCGGCATGCTGGCCCGTGCCCGAGCCG
>Ga0075418_10000114_pt1 | contig 69562 bp, 51 predicted proteins | sample SoiMetdeltSBSDD2_FD_81776 | JGI IMG/M metagenome (GOLD analysis project Ga0075418, IMG submission 81776) | Bulk soil microbial communities from a Populus tree surrounding site in Tennessee, USA - Soil MetaG P. deltoides SBSDD2 | ecosystem: Environmental > Terrestrial > Soil > Tree plantation...
AGATTCCACGCAACTTTTAGGATGTTGAAACGCAACATGTTCGGCCGCGCCAACCACCAGCTACTACGCCAGCGCGTCCTACTCAACGCCTGAGCAGCCCGCCCATTCACCCCAAGGTTGCCATAAAGCCACGTTGAGATGGCCTTGACATGGAGCCAGTCGGACGCTTTGATTGCGCCAAATAGTGATGCATGTGCATGCGGCAGGCTTGGAGGCCTACGCTCGCGCCTCGCGAAGCCGGACCGGGTGCAGGCCGCTGGAGGGTTGACATGGATCGTCGGGCTCTATGCGCTATGTTCGGCGCAATCATTGTTTCCTTGTCGGTGCTTGTTCCGGCCACCGCTGCGGCCGAAAGCGTCGACGAGTTCTCTTTCGTCTATGGCGCCTCGACGGACTACCCGGTCATGGGCGACTGGAACGGCGACGGTATCGACACGCCGGGCGTCGTCCGCGGCAATAGCTGGTACCTGAGCAACACGTATAACGGCAGTGTCGACCTCAGCTTCACCTACGGAATCGCCGGCGACGTGGCCGTGGTAGGCGACTGGAACGGCGACGGTGTCGACACGCCCGGCGTCTTCCGCTTCGGCATGTGGTACCTCTCGAACACCTTCGGCGGCGCGGGCGATTACATCTTCGGTTACGCATTTGGCTTCGAGGACCTGCCGGTCGTGGGCGACTGGGATGGCAACGGCACGGATACGCCGGCCGTCGTCCAGAAAGTCAGTCTCTGCAATGACTGCCTAGGCGGGCTCGGCGGGGCTCCAGGCACCGACTGGCGGCTTTGGATCTACGAATGGACGATTTCCAACGACCTCCAAGGCACCCCGGGCCACACGTTCGTATTTGACCACGGCATGGACATGGGCAAGTTCGCCGCCGGCGATTGGGATGCCGATGGGGTGGACACACCGGGCGCGTACTACAAAGGGACCTGGTACCTCTCGAACACTTTCGGCGGCACGAATGATTTCATCTTCAGCTATGGCAACCCCGACGACACACCGTTTGTCGGCCGCTTCGGAAACAACCCGGCGGAGTTCATATCCGACGGACCTGACACCTACGGTGTGTGGCGCGCCGGGGTCTGGTACGCGCGGACTCACCATACCCCGACCAACGAGGAACCACCCTACGTAGCCCCGAGCCCCCCGTCCTTCGACGAGCCGGCCGAGGACTACAGCCAGGAGGCGTTCCAAACCCAGGTGTTGCCGATCTGGGCTAAATACGCGCCCGAGGTTCGACTCCACCCCGACGAGCAGTACTGGCCGGCCCGGGTCATCGCCCATTTCCTGCAGCACGCCGAGCTCAAGTACTCGTTTACCAGAAGTTACTCGATCACCAAATCCGACGCTGGATTCGGGGAGATCGAAGCCTGGCGGCTCGGCCTGGGGTCGGGCATCCGGTCATATCCCCAGCTCGGGTGTACGGGAGGCAAGTGGTTCAAAGCCTCGGACTTGACGCGCCCCTATGAGTCCGGTCGAATCGGATGCCTTGCCGGCAGCCAGGAGGGGTTCTTCCTGAACCTGGACGACGACTTCCGAGCGGGAGAGCCAAACAACCTGGCCAATGTGCCTGTCTACTACGAGTTCCTCAGCGGACGCTACGTCCAGTACTACTTCTTCTACGCCTACGACGACGCCTTCCCGGGCAACATCGCCGACCACGAAGGCGACTGGGAACGCATCGTCATCAAGCTCAGCCCCACCAACACCCCGCAGCGGGTCGCGTACTACTTCCACAACTGCCAGTTCCTGGACCGCGATTGGAACGCCATGCCCAAGGTGGACAACAATGGCAACGCGTCCAGCAGCGGGACCCACCTCGTGGTCTGGGCCGCCCGCGGGACCCACGGATCCTGGCCCGAGGTCGGCGACGGGCAGCGCGACCACTGCTCCCCGTTGGGAATCGGCGATGACCACCTGTCCAACGCGGGACGCCGGTGGCGCACCTGGCGTCACATGATCAACGCTAACCAGGCACCGTGGTACGGCTTCGGCGGCGCGTGGGGCGAGCGTGGGCTCTACTCGTCCACCACCGGCCCGCTGGGCCCCTACCCCGGCAAGAAACTGCCCCCAGCCGGCTGGTAGCCAAGTCATGCCTGTCCGACCTGACCTCGGGCAGGCATGCCCTGCGCATCGCCCGGGTGCTCGACCACGTAGTCGCGGACATCATCGTGCAACCCATCGACGTCCCAGTCCGCCCGTCGCAGCAGCCGGTGCATCCCGTCCGGCGCGACATCCCCGGGCGCGTACGCCAGCGTCCAGCCGTTCCTCCGCCCAGGCTCGCGACCAGCCCAGACACGTACTCCCGCACCCGTACGCGCGGCTCCGACCGGGCAAGCCGGCCCTCGGATAAACAAGCGCGTTTTGTAAAGACTCGGTGCTTGCAGGCGCAGGATGTCCAGGGTTGGATCGATGTGATGAGTGCTCCACCAACCCCGCCCGCCGGCGAGGCTCGGCCGGCGTCACGGCTCGATCGCGTTCTGCTGGCGGCGGTGCGGATCGGCTTGGGTTTCATGTGGCTCGGCGGTGCCGCGTGGAAGACCCCGCCGCAGTTCGGCGGGTTACACGACTGGACCACCTTCGCGGTGACCTATCCGGTGTTCGGTCCGTGGTCGTGGCTGGTGGAGCATCTGGTGCTTCCGAACTTCCTCATCTTCGCCTGGGGTGTGCTGTTGTTGGAGGCGTCGCTTGGCGGCTTCTTGCTGGTCGGATTGGGTACCCGGTGGTGGGCGGTGGCCGGGATGGCCCAGACGCTGGCGATCACCTTGTCGGCCTTGCGCGCACCCAATGAATGGCCGTGGTCGTTCTTCCTGATGTTCATGGCTCATTTCGCGGTCTTCGCCACGGCGGCGGGCCGGTACTGCGGCATCGACGGCGTGCTGCGGCCGACCTGGCAGGAATCGCGGTCGCGGTGGGCTCGGTTGATGCTGAGGGTGTCATGAGGACGCGAAGCCGGGCTGACCGTGCGTCGATGTGGCTAGGCGCGATATCGCTGGGAAGCCTGCTGTTTCTTGTCCTCAAGCGGGAACTGCACTTCCTGGAGATGCCGAAGGCTGGTATTGCCGTGGCGATTGTCTTCGGGTTGATGGCCCTGGCGGGCGGCTGGCTGGCTAACCGGGCAGTGGCGGCGGCGGCGGGCATCGGATTCCTCGCCGCAGCCGTGTCGCAGGTCATCTTGCAAACGGCCGGATCCTCGTATGCGAACGGCAGCAACGGCTCCACGATGGGTCTATGGCTGGGTTTGGGCGCAGCGCTCGTGGCCATAGGGCTGTCCCGCCGAGAAGGCTGATCAGCCCGCCGTACGGGCATGGGCAACCGTATGCGGCCGCCTGCCCGACGACGGTTCACCTTTGTTGTCGCGGCAGGAGCCTATGAGCCCAGGCTGACAACTGGGGATGTGCTCCTGCCGCGAAGCGGTTTATGCGGTCTATGCCGTGACGGTTTGGAGGCACCCTTTGACTTCGGCGAGGGTGGGGTTGGTCATGACGGTGCCGTTGCCGCACACCACAGTGGGGACCACCTGGTTGCCGCCGTTGACGCTTTCCACATAGGACGCCGCCGTTGGGTCTTCTTCGATGTTGATGTCGGTGTAGGCGATGTTTTCCCGGTCTAGCTGTGTCTTGAGGCGGTGGCAGAATCCGCAGGTAGGTGTGGAGTAAATGGTGAGCATAGAGTTCTCCGTGGTGGGGTGATGTAGGAGTGTGAGGGTGGCCGATGCAGTGATCACATCGCCGGCGATGGTGGCGACGCTGCGGTACAGCGACCGGGTGGCGTGCTCGGCGACGGTGGCGAGGAAGGCGGGTATCCAGCGGCTGGCATACAGGCGTAGCAGCTCGGCTGCCGCGCCACACGCATCCCGCGCGGTGAGCTGATTGTCTGGTCGCCCGGCGGAAATCTCGTACAGCTCGCCGAGAACATCGAAGGCGGTCGAGACGTGGTCAGGCCGCTCGCCCCGCAGCATGTGAAAGTGGTGGCAGGCATCGATGCCGTAGGCTGCGGCGTGCGGTGGGCACGGTGCCCGCGGTCCGTCGAAGAGCGCGGCGTATTCGGTGGCCAGTAAAGCAATCGCCACGCCCGGCGGCCGTGCTTGCAGATCCGGCTCCAAAGGGCTCAAGCCTTGCGCCGCCAGCCCTGGTGCGCGCATCAACCCCTGAAGTGCGCGGTGAAACGCCACATCCGGTGGACCGGCGAAGGTGCGGGCCGCCAGGCGCCACACCTTCGCGGTGGCCCGTAACATGAACGCCCGCTGGTGGGGTGGCGGCGGCACAGGCATGCAGGGGTGTCCTCCCTGTCGGGTGCCGGTGGCCCTGATCGGAGGGGACGGGCCACCGGCACGAGTGGTGCGCGCTGTATCAGCGGTTCCAGCGGGCGAGCCAGTCGGCTTCCTGCGCCACCTTTTCCTGGTGGTATTCGGCCGAGGGTTCGTGCAGGGTCACCGTGGGCGCGGGTTCGGTGAAGAAGTTGCCCACGCCTTTGGCGGCCTGGTTACCGCCGATCTCCACATAGCAGGACCCGTCACCGTTGAACGTCTTGAGCGGCACGTCGTAGCCCAAGTGGCGGGCGACACCGTGGGCCACGACCTCGGCCTCGCCTTCGGCGAACACAGCGGCTTTGGGCAATGGTTTGCCGTTGGCCAGCAATAGCGCTGTGGTGTCGCCGATGGCCCACACGCCGTCTGCTTTGGCGGTAAGGGTTTGCGGGTCGACCGGGATCCACCCGGCCGGGCCGAGCCCGGTGGACTTGGCCGCGGCGGTCGGCGCGTGCGGCGGTACCACGGCCAGCAGATCGAACGGTTCGGAGCTGCCGTCGGCGAACATGAGCGTCTTGCCGGTCACATCCACGCCGGTGACCGCTTTCTCGCCGTGGAAGCCGATGTTGCGGCCCTGCATCATGCCCACCAGGGCCTTGCCGACGTCCGGGCCGGCCACCGGCATGGGTAGCGGGTCCGGAGTGTAGGTGTCCACCGTGACCTGACCGCCGGAGTGCTTGTCGCCCAACTGGTCGGCGATGAGCATGGCGGCCTCGAACGGGGCGGCCGGACATTTGAACGGCACCCCGGCGACGAGCACCACGATCCGTCCACTTTGGAGCGTCTCGATTTGCTGATGCAGCTTCGCCGCACCATCCAGGGTGTAGAACTGGCCCGCCGCACCGGCATCCAGGGCCTCCTGCAGCCCGGGGACGGCCGCGGTGTTCAACGCCGCGCCCAGGGCGATGACCAGCGCGTCATAGATCAGTGGCCCGTCGCTGGTGACCACCGTTTTGCTGTCTATGTCGATGGATTCCACGCCGGAGGTCACCATCTCCACGCCCGGCAGGGAAGCGTTGGTGGGCGTGACCTTCACCTGATCCGGTTGGCGCCAGCCGCGTAGCACCCACAGCAGCGAAAGGCCCAGCGCTCCGTCGAAGTCGCGGTCGACGAGCACGATCTTGTCTTGTTCTGCGAGTAGGCCGCGCAGGGTGGCGGCGGTGGTCAGGCCACCGACGCCGGCGCCGAGCACGACAACGGTTTTACTCATATGCGTTACCCCTAAACGTTGATGACTTTGTCGGCCCACATGGTCCACTCGGCGAGCTCGGCCATGGAGGAACGGTGGGCGCCTTCGATGAGCTGTTCGTCGGTCATGCCGCGGGCATCCATACACGCGCCGCAGTTGCCGATGCGGGCTCCCTTGTCGATGAGTGCTTTGGTCATCTTGGCCAGGTTGTAGTAGCCGTTGGGGACCTTCTGCCCGGCGGTGACGGAGATGACGGCGTCGGCGAAGTTGAACACGCGTACCTCGTTGTTGCCGTCGGCTTCGATCATCTGCCGGGCCCAGCGGACCCCGTTGTAGGTGCGTTCGGTGCCATAGGGCGGATCGTGCAGCACGAACAGGAACTTCACTTGGTTTCTGCCTTTCTTCTCGGGTTGATCAGCCGACGCCACAGCGGTACGGAGGCCGTGTCGGTGGTGGCGGCACCGATCCGGGTGCGAAACACGCGGGAGAACCGGTCCACGGCGATGATGATGATCAAAACGGTGATGATGAGGGTCGCCAGTTCCTCGTACCGGAAAAGCTTTAAAGAAATGCCAAGGGCCTGGCCGATGCCGCCGGCGCCGACGAAGCCGATGATGACCGAGCTTCGGATGTTGCATTCCCATTGGTAGAGCAGCTGGGAGGCGATGTTGGCGCGGGCTTGGGGGAAGATGCCCCATACCGCCATGGCCAGGCGCCGGGCGCCGGTCAGCCGCAGGGCCTCGACGGGTGCGGGGTCGACGGCCTCGAGTTGTTCGGAGCACAGCTTGCCCAGCAGCCCGGCGGCGTGCAGGCCGATCGCGTAAACACCTGCGGCTGGGCCGAGGCCGACGGTGGCGACGAACAGCAACGCCCACAACAGTTCCGGTATCCCACGCAACGAGGTGGCCAGCAGCCGGGCCGGAGTGGACAGCCATCTGGGCGCGCCGACGTTGCCGGCCATCAGCACCGCCAGCGGCAACCCCATCACCGCGCCGATCACCAGGGCGGCAATCGAGATCTGCAGGGTTTCCACCACCGCCGTGCCAACCCGCGCCAGCAACTGCCCGTCCAGATCCGGCGGCCACAGCCCTTCGATCATGCGGCGGGCACCTTCGCGGCCCTCGATGAGCGAGCCGATACCCACATCGGTGCCGTACAGCGACCACACCGCGGCCGCCGCGGTGACCGCCAGCAGGATCCAGCGCCACCAACGGCTGGTCTCCCGCCGGGCCGCTGGCGCGGCAGAACCCTTGCGGTCGTTGGGGTCGCGTTGCGCCGGAACCGGCGAGAGGGTGGGCGTGGTGGTGCTCATGCGATCACCGCCACGAGTTCGGAGGTCCCGTAGATCTCACGAACGTCCGAAGTGGACAGCTCACTGCCGTCGAAGACGACCTGTCCTTCCTTGAGGGCGACGATGCGGTCGAACTGGCGGGCGATGGCCACATCGTGGGTAGTGACGATCAGTGTTGCCCCGGCGGAACGCAGGTCGGCCAAGGCAGCCCGGGCGCGGGCCATGTCCAGGCCGGAGGTGGCCTCGTCGGCCAGCAGCAACTCGGGTTCGGGCAACAGGGCACGCACGAGGGCAACACGTTGGCGCTGCCCGCCGGAGAGGTTTTCGATTTTGGCGTCGAGGAACTCGTCGACACCATGCTCGGCGGCCAGTTGCGCCAGGCGCGCGGCCCAGCGGGCAGGGGTGCGCCCGCGGGCCACGGTCAACCAGTCGGCCGCTCGCCAGCGGTGGCTGAGCCCGATGAGGATGTTGGTACGGGCGGTCAGGCCGCGTACCAGGTCATCACGTTGGCGTATGACCCCGGCACAGCGGCGGACCGCGTTGAGCTCGCGTGGTGAGGCGAACGGGTCGCGGCTGCCGATCCGCACCGTTCCGGCAGCCGGACGGACAGCTCCCAGCAAGACGCGCAGCAGGGTGCTCTTGCCCGCCCCTGACGGACCGAGCAGAGCCAGCTGCTCCCGTTCATCGATGGTCAGATCGATGCCGTCCAGGACGATGTTGTTGCCGAACCTTACGGTCAGCGCGCTGCATTGCACTTTCATGCCTGTCACCGTCAGCTCCGGGTGAGCAGGCCGAGTTCGGCGGCCTTGTCGGCCAGGGCGGTGTAGTCAGCCTCGGTGACCGCGACATACTTCTTGGCCCGCATCAGGGTCAGCAGTGCCGGATCATCGATCTGCTCGTAGGCGGCGACGATGGCGTCGCGGGCCTGCTGCGACAAGCCTTCCCGGGCCACCCACGGGTACCCCTGGACCTCCATCTTCTCGATCACCTTCAGCGCGCCGGTCGGTATCGTGCCCTGCTTTTCCAGCCGGTGCAGGATGCGCAGCTCCAGCCCGGCCACGTCGGTGCTGCCTTTGAGTACGGCTTGGGCGGCGGCGTCGTGCCCGCCGGTGAAGGTGACCGATTTCAGCGGTGGGCACTTGGTCAGCTCGGCCTTGTCGCATTTGGCGCCGGCGCTGACCAGCATCACGCGCGGGTACAGGCTGCCGGAAGTGGAGGCGATGTCGCCCAGCGCGATGCTGGCGCCGGCGGCCACGATGTCGTTGGCACTGGTGTAGGTGGCGTCCTTGCGGGCCACCAGCGCGGAGAAGTACTTGGTGGTGCTGGTCTCCTCGTCGATCTCGGTGACCAGCGGCAAGACCCCCTTCGCCTGTGCTTTGGCTTGGGCGTAGGTCAGGCCACCCATGTACGCGATGTCGATCTTCTTGGCGATCAAGGCAGCCACCACACCGGCGTAGTCGGTGGCCACGAACAGCTCTATCTGCGCGCCCAGCTTGCCGGCCAGGTACGCCCGAAGCGGCTCATACTGCGCCTTCTGCTTGTCCGGCGAGATGTTGGGGATCAGCCCGACTCTTAAGGTGGCGGGCAGCCCGCTGGACGTGGTCGGCTCTTCCGAGCCGCCGCACCCGGCCGTGGCCGTGGCCGCCGTCAAAACCATTGCTGTCAAACACACTTTCCAGAATTTTGAGTTCATGTCCCAGGTCCCACCCGTTCGTGTCGTGGCGAACATCAGCTCGCCCGCACGCCCGCGCACCACCAGCACGGCCCGCGAGCGCCCATACCGGCGGCGCCCGTGGCAGCAGGCGCCTTCATGTGCGATGTGCGCGGCACCCTTCGCGGCCACACCCGCCACCTGTGTCCAGTCAGATCAGGGTGTGGAAAGCGCCGATCGTGCCCGGCAGGTGTGGGACTTGCAGTCCCCTTTGACCCCCCTCTGTCACCCGCCGTCGGTGGTTTCGGTTCGGCACAAACAGCCGATGTGATGCGGCCGTTGCGCTGGAAGCGGTGCATCCACCTGCCTCGTTATGCTTTCCCTGTGCTCCAAAGTTCCTGTACTCTAGAGATCCTCTATTCCAAGGACCCTTGGAGAAGTATATGAGCGACCACGCTACGCGCAAGGCTCTGCTTTATGAGCAGATCGCGCGTGTCGGAAAGGCGCTAGCCAATGGCAAGCGCCTGGAGATCCTCGACCTGCTGGCCCAGGGCGAGCGGACCGTGGAGTCGGTGGCCAAGGCCGCGGGCATGAACATGACCACCGCCTCGGCCAACCTGCAATCCCTCAAACAAGGCGGGCTGGTCGTGGCGCGTCGCGACGGGACCAGGCTGTTCTACCGGCTCTCCGGCGAGGACGTGGCCGACCTGTTCGCCCGGGTGCGCACTGTCGCTCAAGCCCATCTGGCCGACGTCGCTGCCGCGGCCGCGGCTGTGCTCGGCGGGGACACCGAGGAGGTCACCCGCGAGGAGTTGTTGCAACGCGCGGCCCGTGGCGACGTCACCGTCATCGATGTGCGCCCTTTTGAGGAGTACGCCGCCGGACACATCCCCGGCGCCATCAGCATCCCCGTCGACGAGCTGGCCGCCCGCCTCGCCGAACTACCCGCCGATCAGGAAATCGTCGCCTACTGCCGCGGCGCCTACTGTCTCATGGCCCCCGAAGCGGTGCGCATCGCCCAAGCCGCCGGCCGCCCCGCCCGCCGCCTCTCCGACGGCATGCTCGAATGGCGCCTGGCCGGACTTCCGGTAGCCACCTCCGCCTGACAATGGAAGACAACCCACCGGCCGTGGTCATCGACGGCGCGGGCAAACTGTGCGTGACCCTCCTGCTCGAACTACGCGACCGTATCCAATGCCTCCCACCCGCAACGATCGTGCACCTGATCGCCACCGACCCAGCCGCCCCCATCGACCTGCCCGCCTGGTGCCACCTGACCGGCCACGAATACCTCGGACCGCTCCAAGGCGCCCGACCACCCACCTACGTCCTACGGCTGACCGCCACCGCCCGCGCCACCGACCCGGCCAAGCCATGGCATCGTCGCTAGGTGCCGAAACGACACCACCACCCACCAAGTCGGCGGAGCTTGCCGACCTGCCCGACCTTCCGCTGCTGCAGTCCAAGGACTACACCGCACCGTCTCTGTTCTCGCCAGCGAATCTGCTGCGCGAGGCCCGCCGTCAGAGGAACCTTCCCGACGTCGCGGTCCCCCGCGTCGGATTGCTCGACCCGGACGGAGACATCGTGCGCTACCTGGCCGCCAGCGGCCGAGGGCGTCCACATCCCGGCTGGGCCTGCTATCACACCCAAATGTGGACCGTCGAGCTCGACGACATCGAGATCGGCGTTGTCGGCCTGGCCGTCGGCGCACCCTTCGCCGTCCTGGTCGCCGAACAGCTCGCCGCATCCGGTACCGAACTTGTCATCAGCATCACCTCCGCCGGCCAGATCTGCCCGGTCGAAAAGCTGCCGTGCTTCGTGCTCATCGACCGGGCGTTACGCGATGAAGGCACCAGCAGCCACTACCAGCCACCCGCCCGCTGGAGCCAGCTCGATAGCGAAATCCGCTCCCGGCTCGACGGTGCCTTCGACCACCTCGTCGAGCCGGTCCTATCTGGAGCATCCTGGACCACCGACGCGCCCTACCGCGAGACCGCGACCGCCATCGCCGCCGCCGAAGCCGACGGAATCGTCTGTGTGGAGATGGAAGCCGCCGCCCTCTACGCCTACGCCACCGCACGCCAGCGGCGGATTGTGTGCCTGGCACACATCACCAACACCATGGCCACCCAAGGAGACGACTTCGAAAAGGGCGCCGACAACGGCGCACACGACGCCCTCGCCGTCGCCCACGCCATCGCCGCCGCCTTGCGTTGACCAATCAATGAATTGTCAAAGCACACAAACGGCCGCTGCCGTAAGGATATGGGCGAAAGTCACGGCAGGATCGCCACGACATGCGACCCGCCGACCGCGACCCGCTGGACGCCGGCGAGGCCGGGCACCACGCCCGCGGTGAGGCGTTCGTTGGTGGTGCCGTCACCCAGCTGCCCATTGATGTTCCGGCCACAGGTGTAAACCGTGCCGGCAATCCTTATAGCCAAAGAGAAACGGCCGGCGCTGACCTGAGACACCACGGCGCCGGCCGGCAATCCCAGCACCGGCACCGGGTTGGCACGGTTGATTTTGGTACCGTCGCACACTTGCCCGGTAGAGTTCTCGCCCCAGCTCTTGACCTGCCCGGCACCGGTCAGTGCCAGCGCGTGCGACATGCCGGCGGAGATGGAGGTGATGCCGGACAGCCCGGTCAGAGCAGCGGCCGTCGCGCGGTACGGGGTAAAGGTTCCGGTGGCCAGCTCGCCGTTCTCGTTGGTGCCCCAGCCCCACACGCTCCCGTCGGAACGCCGCACCAGGCTGTACTGCAGGCCCGCGGCGACCTCCACCGCGGCCGACAACCCCGGTACCCGCACCGGCGACAGTCGTCCCGTCGTGGTGCCATCGCCCAACTCGCCCTGACTGTTGGCGCCACAAGTCCACACCGTGCCGTCCTGGCGCAGCAGCATGCTGTGATGGCCACTGGTGGCAACGCCCGCGATGCCCGAAAGGGCAATGGCGATGGGTGCCATTCTATTTTCCACGGTACCGTCGCAGAGCTGGCCATTCTCGTTGGCGCCCCAGGCAAACGCGACACCGTCGGAGCGCAACGCGAGGCTGACATCGGCACCCGCCGCGATGGCCGTGATGCCGGACAGGCCCGGGACCTGAACCGGCACTGGGTCATTCTCCTGAAGGAACGGCGCATAGTGAATGGGATCCTTGTCGCCCCAACGCCAGACCGTGCCGTCGCTGCTGAGCGCCACGGTGTGGGTCTGGCCCGTGGCCACCTTCGTGAACCGGTGACCACCGGCCACCGCCGCCGGCACCAGGTGCGAGTCCAGATTGCTGCCGGTTCCGGTTTGGCCGAGGGCATTCCAACCCCAGGCCACGGTGTTGGTCGACGACGGGTCAGCGTGGGTTGCGGCGCCCGGCGCAAGCGCCGCGACGATTCCCGACGCGAGAAGCACCGTCGCTGCCCGAACGTTGATCGGTGACATCGGCTGCCCCTTCCTCTGTGTGAACGAACTCACCGCAAAGGAAGAGGCGTTCCATGCCGTTCCACGGTTCGTTTGCTACCAGCGAGGCTGGGCCGGTACCCGATGGAGCTGTTGTGCGCCAAGCGCTCCCGGCGGTTCGACGGCCGGGCAGTGTGTGCCCGGCGGCGGTGTCCGCCGCGTGAACAGATACGTGTCGACAGCGTCGGTCACGCAGGAGCCGCCTGCGAAGTAGGCGATGTGACCCCAGCCGTCGTAGTTGAGCAGAGCCAGTGAACGGCTCTGGCTCGCGGCGTTGGTCGCCCACTGGTATGGCGTGGCCGGGTCGAACCGGCTGTTCACCATGAGGATCGGGGAAGCGGTGTGGATGCGCAGCCGGTGCTGCGGGTTGGTGGTGGTGCCGGGCCAGCCGACGCATGCCAGCGGGGCGAGCTCACCCAGCGGCGACCGCTTGACGTCGGGCGCGACGGTCCGCTCCAGCACGGCGCGATAGGCGGCAAGCTCGAAGTAGTTGCGAACGGGTAGCTGCCAGTCCTGGCAGAAGATCGCCTGGAACGGGTCGGCCACGGTTTCGACGGCGGTGGTTGATGCGCGCTGCGTCAGCGCGTTGGCCGCTGCCGTCCCGGTCGCCCGCAGGAACGCGAGGATCTGGGCGAGGTCGCGCCAGTCCGGACCATAGAAGGAACGGTGCGTCAGCGACCGTAGGTCCAGTTCCGTAAGCGGCCTGCCATCAGGGAAGGTCAGCTCGCCACGCTCCGCCTTGGCCAGCAGATCCCGGAAGACCGCCCGGGCGTCCTGACCGGCCAGCGGCGAGTCGGGAGTGCGGGCGTTCCACTTGACGAACTCGTCGAAGCTCTCCTGGAACGCGACCGACTCCGTGCGCATGAACTGGAACGCCGTGGTCAGGCTGTGGTCCATGACGCTGTCGAGCACGAGGGCGCGAACGCTTCCCGGGAACAGCTCCGCATACATCTGGCCGTGCAGCGTCCCGTACGAGCCACCCCAGGCGCTCAGTCTGGCGTCGTCGAGGGCGGCCCGGATGGCGTCCATGTCGCGGGCGACGCTGACGCTGTCGACGAAATCGAAGACCGGCCCGCTCAGCCGCCGGCAGCTCTCGCCGTAACGTCGGTTGTGGTCGGCCAGCTGCTCGAACTCGGCCTGGTTGCGCGGCGCGATCGGGTAGGGCTCGAGCGCGATCTCCAGATCGCACTGGACCGGGCTGCTCCCCCAGGTACCGCGCGGATCGAAGCCCACGATGTCGAAGCGCCGAGCCACGTTGTCCGACAGGAGCTGGATCTCTTTGACCAGCCCGACGCCGCTGCCACCGGGCCCGCCCGGGATGATGAGCACCGAGCCGATCCGCTCGGCGGGAGCCGTGGCCTTGCGCCTGGCGAGCGCGATGTGGATGGTCTGCCCGCCGGGTCTGGACCAATCGACAGGGACGCTCAACGTCCCGCAGTCGAGACCGGGAACGTCGGGACATGGTTGCCAGTCGATCGCCTGCGGCCCGGCCTGCGCCGACCCGGCGATGGCGACGGTGGTGATGGTGGTGATGGTGATGGTGGCTGCGATAAGCAGCGCGATGACACGTCGCATGTTTTGTCAGCCTGGTCCACCACACGGCATACCGCTATCCGGGAGACTCCCTGATTTGGGGTGTGGTCAGCCATACCGTTAAATTGATGGCTCGGTTCTTGCCACGAGGCTAGGTTGCGTCCCGTGGGGATAGTCCAAGGCAGATGCGAGGCCCGGTTCGGCCGGGTCGGCGAGGCGTTGGCGGCGCTGCTTGATTCGTACGACGTGGGTGCCTCGGCGGCGGTGTATATAGACGGCGAGCCGGTGGTCGATATTTAGGGCGGTTACATCGATGAGGCCCGCACCTGCTGGGCCATACCCTGGGCTGCCGGATTTCGGCGAGCCGACCACGGTCGCGGACCTGTACTCGTGGCCGGCCATCACCGCCCGGCTGGCCGCGCAGGCTCCACAATGGACGGCGGGGACCGATGGCGGGTACCACTCGATCACTTTTGGGTTTCTCCTGGGCGAGGTGGTCCGGCGGGTCACCGGACGGGACCTGGGCACATTCTTCGCCGAGGAGGTGGCCGCGCCGCTGGACGGCCGCACGTGCTCGTGGGGCGGCTGGGGCGGTTCGCTGGTGTATAACGACTTCGACCGCCGGATGACCGTGTCGTATGTGATGAACCGGATTCTGTGGGATGACGGCTACGCGCGGGCCTTGAGCATCGTGTTCGCCGCGATCGAGAGGGTCGCTGCGAGCCGGACGTAGCATCACGTGCCTGGCAATATCCATATTGGACAGTCCACGAGCGACCGGTTCCTATGCGGCTGTCACACCATAGATGCCGACGCCGTCGACCTCGTTGTCGTCGAAGGACATCGGATCGACACTCCACATGCCGGCGATGCGCATCACATGCCTCTCGCCGGGGGCCGACTCGTACCAGGAGTCCCACTGCTCGTCCGACCAAGAGTCCATGTCGGGCTCGTGATCTCGCAGCCCCTTCCCGACCATGCGCTCAGCCCCGGTCACGTCCCCGACGAACAGGGCGACGTCACCCTCGGAGAAAGCGTACGCCCGCACGATCGATCCGTGCTCGGCCCAGGCCCACTCGTGCCAATCGGTAACTCGATGAGTACCGAAATACTGCACCGTGCCCAACGACTTGCTCAAGTCGCTGAGCCAGTCGAGCATCTGCGCTGACTTGACGTCGATCGTCCGGTCGACTCGGCCGTGCGCCAGGATCCATCCCTGGACCGGCGGTGCCACATAGACTCCGGCCCGGTACGCGGCATCGGTGCCTTCGGCGTATGCCATGGGCCGACGATCGGTCAGGCCCAAGGCATCCGCCACCTCCTCCGGCGTGCGCCCGCGCACCGCTATCCATGAGGTCTTGTAGCCGAAGCCCATGTCACCCGCTCCTAGCCTCTCGATGGAACCGATGAGCACCGTGAGGCCCTTCTTGTTACCGTACTTGACCGCTCGGCGCAAACCCGCCGCGGACAAGAATCTGTATGCGTGGCGGCAGCTACTCGTATTCAGCGCCCTTGCGTCACGCTAGCCAAAGCGGATGCTTGCTGTGGCGCGACTTTTACGCGCCGTGACCGTCCTTCCGCGTGATCACGCGGCGCCCGTCCAAGGTTACGTTCTGCCACTGACGCTTGTTGGTTCGCCATTTGTACATTGGGGGCGCAATATGCCTGTGCGCGCAGCCTTCGCAACGGTGCGTGTAACCGGGTATGCACAATGTTAGCTACGTATAGGCGTCAGCCACTTGCGGAAATCCGGTGCAGAGCCAAAACTTTCCTACCACAGTCATGTAACGACCACCAATAGTGATTCGTGGGAAATCTGCAAAATTTTGAAGATGGTCTATTGATCCAATGCTGAAGAAGGGCGAGGATGGGCGCCAACTCCGGTTCGCCGTCCGGCGAACCGGAGTTGGAGGGGAGTGATGGCACCATGCGTGGTGTCCACAGACGACTGCGTAGCCGAAGGAAACCCATCATCGTCGCCCTTGTCGCGCTCACAGTCGTAGGAACGATCGGATTTACCGGGACTGCCACAGCCGATGACGGCGGCGTCTCCGACGCACCGATTCTGAGAATCTGGGAAGTCCAGAGTCTCAACGGCGTCAACAACAATCCGAATTCGCCCAGCGCGGGTGCGGCCGGCGACCGCTACCTGCGCATCGGGTCTACCCGTTACACGGACGGACGTAGCGGGCAAGTGCTGGGACCCAACGTGCGCAATGTCTCCAACCGGATCTTCAACGACGCCAACGTCAATGTCTTCTCCGAGCGGAACGTGTCGCAATGGGGATTCGTCTGGGGCCAGTTCCTGGACCACACCTTCGGTCTGCGCCAGGAGAACGGGGCCACCGCCAACATCCCGTTCAGCACCACCGATCCGCTGGAGTCGTTCCGCAACGACCTCGGCGTGGTCCCGTTCGTCCGCTCGGCCACCGCACCGGGTACGGGCGTGAGCAACGCGCGCCAGCACATCAACACCGAAACCGCGTTCATCGACGCCGAGGCGGTGTACGGCAGCACCGACGCGCGGCTGGACTGGCTGCGTGAAGGATCGCAGGACGGCAACCCGGACAACAATGGGGCCCGCCTGTTCCTGCCGTCCAACCATCTTCCTCGCCGGGACAGCAGAGGCAACCCCGCGGCCGCCCCTACCATGGCCGTCGACGGCAGGCTGCTGTCCACCCCGAACAAGGCCGCGGTCGCCGGTGACATGCGGGCCAACGAGAACATCGCCCTGACCGCCACCCAAACCCTGTTCGCCCGGGAGCACAACCGCATCGTGTCACAGCTTCCGAGGTCGCTTTCGCAGCAGGACAAGTTCCAGCTCGCCCGCGCCGTGGTCATCGCGGAGCAGCAGTACATCACGTACAACGAGTTCCTGCCCGCGATGGGCGTAACCCTTCCCGCATACCAGGGTTACGACGAGTTCCTTGACCCATCTCTGTCGCATGAGTTCGCCACCGTCGGATACCGGGCGCACAGCCAGATCCACGGCGAGATCGAGGTCGAAACCGAGGCCAGCCGGTACTCGGCGGCGACGCTTGAAGCTCTGGAGGACCAGGGTATCGAGGTCGAGGTCGACGGCGACGACGTGGCGATTGCGGTACCGCTGAACGTGGCGTTCTTCAACCCCAACCTGGTCCAGCAGATCCAGCTGGGCCCCCTGCTGCAGGGCATCGGCCTGGAGCCGGAGTACAAGAACGACGAGATGATCGACAACCAGCTGCGCAGTGTGCTGTTCAAGGTTCCGGTCTCGGGCAACCCCGAGTGCCTTGACGGGCCAACGCTGCCGGAGTGCTTCAACGGCGTGGTCGACCTCGGCGCCCTCGACGTGCAGCGTGGCCGTGACCACGGGATGCCGAGCTACAACGCGATGCGCAACGCGTACGGTCTGCCGTCGAAGACCTCCTTCACCGCGATCACCGGCGAGTCGACCGAAGCGTTCCCGGCCGATCCGCTGCTGACCCCGGGCAACGAGATCAACGATCCTAACTGCGTCGATGTCGTCAAGCTGTTCGACATCAACGGAAAGCCGACCACGGTCGACAACGACAACGCCGTGCGGGTAGTCAAGCGGTGCTCGTTGGCAGCCCGGCTCAAGGCGATATACGGCTCGGTGTCCAACCTGGACGCCTTCACCGGTATGGTCGCCGAGAAGCATGTGTCCGGGTCGGAGTTGGGCGAGCTGCAGCTGGCCATCTGGAAGGACCAGTTCCGCGCCGCGCGCGACGGCGACCGGTTCTTCTACCTCAACGATCCGCTGCAACGCTTCATCCGCAACAACTACGGGATCGACTCGCGTAAGACGCTCGCCCAGATCATCGCGTTGAACACCGACATCGCGGTGTCGGAGCTCAACGCCAACGTGTTCCGGGTGACCGCCGATGCGGCGGACGCGGCGATATCCCAAGAGCGCACCACGGCCAACAACCGGCCCGAGCCCGAACCGTCGGCGCTGACCCGCCACAACCAGCGGTTCCGGGACACGGACAGAAGACACAAGGCAGTCCCTCCCCGACAGTCCGGCCCCCGCACTCTCGGGCGCCGGCGCCGGGAGGACGGATGCCCTGAGTAGCAGGTAAAAACGTTGGTGCCGCGCCGGTTTCACCACCACCGGTGCGGCACCAACGCCGCTAGAATCGGCAAAGTCACCCATTCCTGGCTTCGCTCTCGGTGCGCAGCAACAGGCAGAACTCGTTGCCCTCAGGGTCGGCCAGCACCACCCAACTCGCGCCGGCCGGCTGTCCGATGTCGACACGGAGGGCACCCAACGACAGCAGACGGTCCAGCTCCTCGTCACGGCTGAGGTCGCAGGCGCGCAGGTCGAAGTGAAGCCGGTTCTTCACCGCCTTGCGCTCGGGTACGGTGAACACGTCGATGGTCGGCCACGTACCGTCCGCCGCTCCGATGGTGATCCCTTCCGCGCTCTCCTCGAGAATCTCCCACCCGAGGACAGCACACCAGAAATCTGCGATCGGCCGCGGTTCGACGGCATCAAGCGCGATCACCGCGATAGTGGAAGCCATACCCCCAATTTTAGGGACGCTCCGGGCTCAGCCCCTCACTCCCGCGGGAGAAGCGGGCCAAGCGGCCCAAGATCTATATTGAGGTCCTCGGGCGTCAGCCCGAAGTGCTTGCGCAACTCATCCATGCGTTCTTCGAGCGCCATAAGGGTGGTCCCGATCCGCTCTATCTGCTCGTCGGTCAGGTCTCCTTGATCGATGCGGCGCAGGGCCTGCCGCTCCATCAGCTGCCGAAGCAGTTCGATTATGGTCAGTACCAACGCTGCCAATCCCCGCTCCGCCGAGTCCCGATCGACCTCGATGCGTTGTTGCGGCGAGGGACGGCCCATGGCGGCTTACCTTTCTTCCGGCTGATGCGCCGATTGGGTTGGCCCGGCCACGGCCGGCCACGGCCGGTCTCCGTCGACCCGAACCGAGGAGATGAGCGCCTGCAACGAGACATGCACCAAGTCGACGTCGGCGATCGAGAGGATCACCTCGCCGCTCACCACCACACCGGTGGCCAGGACCCGGTCGAGCAGGTCCACGAGTGCGAGCCGTTGAGGCGCCACCTCGCCGGTGGAGCCGGAGGGGTGAGCGGCGCTTGTCGCGGTCATGCCGACGGTTCCTTGTCCTCGATGGCGGAGAAGATGGCGGAGAAGGAGTAGGCGGGCCATGGGCCTGTCAATTCGAGCCGCAGGGCTGTGTGCCGATCCCTTAGTGCGCGTACTTTCGCGGCGAAGCGCTCGGCCGCCGCATCTTCAACCAGGTAAGCGCCATTGAGTACCATCCAGCCCGCCTCGCCGGTCAGCTGCGGGTCCTGCGGCGCGTGCAGGCGAGCCGCTACCGCAAGCCCAGACAGGGTTTCATGCACATCCCTTGCGCTTTCCGCGGCCTCGTGCCGCGCATTCTCTCCTGCGGACAGTTGTGTCCGGCGCCGAAGCAGGTAGGCGGTGCCCGGCCGGGTGGAGCTGGCATCGGCTTCAGCCTGCCCGGCCGCGGCGGTGGCGTTGGCCGCGTTGGCGGCGTATGCCTTGACACCCCATTCGGTTCGTCCGGCGATCTGCTTCAGCGCTAGGAGAAGGTCGTCGTGCCGCTCGGCGAGCACGGCGGCGACCCGTGCGTCGTCGCGGTACACGGTGGCCAGACGCATCGGCACGGCCGGCGCGCGCCGGGCGGCGAAGGCGACGACTTCGTGGTGCGCGCGCGCGATAGCCTCGAGCGAGTCCAGGTCGTCGAGCTTGCGGCGCAACGGCTCCTCACCGAACTCGTCGAGGTGAACCGTGCCGACAACGGCGACCAGCCCCGCCATCTCGACTGTACGCACCGGTTCGTGGTCGACACCGGTGACGCCGGCCACGTCCTTCGGCTCAGACCGGAAGGTGGTGATGGCGTATGCCCATACACCCAGTTCCTCAGCCATGCACATTCCTCGCTGGCCCTGTCACGCCCGATCCTCTCCGCGCAGCTCCGGCGTCAGCTCAAGAGGCTCGAGAGGGTGGCGCTCTTCGCCCTCAGGCCGTTGCTCGATCTGCTCACGTCGATGAGTGTCGGCGGTCAGCCGGGCTTGCGCCTTTGAGCTGAGCCACGGATCGTGCTCCCACCAGTCGATGCCGAGCTGCCGAGCCGTGTCCACCGAGGCGATCAGGAGCCGCAGTTTGATGGTCAACAGCTCGATATCGAGCAGGCTTACCCGGATGTCCCCCACGATGACCAGACCGCGGTCCAGAACCCGTTCCAGGATATCGCCGAGGTTGGCCGGCTGGTGGCCCTCTGGTGAGATCGCACCTGACGCACCTGGATTCTGGGGCTGACCGCTGATCGTCATGACGCGTCTCCTTTGTCACCCCAGCCGCGTGCATAGCGCTTTCTTCTGCGGTACCCCAGCAGCGCGCCGTCGGTGGCCAGCTGTGCCTCGTACACAGCCAGAAGATCGCTTGACGACGGGATTCGGCGATCCTCGATCGCCTCCACCTCGACGATCCAGCCGTCCTCAATGGCTTTGATAGAAGTGACGCCGAGGACCTCTTTGCCGGTCAGCTCGGCGATCTGCCGCAGCCCTGCCCCGGCCACGTCGGCGGTGGACAATCCGGAGGGCCTGTGGGTTGTGGACTCCGGTTCGGCCTTCTTCGACACTTCACGCCCCGACTCGGGCCTTTTCGCCGAGGTGCGCACTAGGCCGGAGCCGTGAGTGTCACTGTCTTTGCCAGCAGACACTGGGACGCCTCCCTTCCCGGTAGCTTTCAGGTCTGAATTGACTCATCTGGTACCACACGCAGCCGCGCAAGCAATTGTTCCTGCCGCTGTTCGGCTTCGGCCGGCGTGATCTGCTCCGATGCCACGAGCTCGTCGACCTCCTCTGCCTGCTGCCGCAGCACGTAGGGGTCGTAAAGTTCCCGCTCGGCCTGGTCGCGGAGTATCTCCAGGAGTGCGCCCAGCCCCTTGAACGGCGCCAAAGGCAGTCCTACGACCATGGCTAGAAGATCCATGTCAGTTCCCGTTGGGCTTGCTCGTCATCATGAAGTCGAACGCCGCCAGCGGTCCGCGCATCCGAACCTCGATCAGGGCGTCCGATTCAGCCGCGAGCTTTTCGACCGCATCACCGAACTCGTCGGTCCGGTCCAGCTCCACAAGAAAGGCCACATGGAAGGCATCAAGTTCGGATGTGGGCGGACGTACCGCTTCGGCCAGCACCAAAGGATCAAGTGTATCGATCAGCTTCGCGGTTTCACGGTCGCGACTGGCTTCGATCGCGCTGTTGACGATCTGGCCAAGTTCGATACGGGCATCAACCGCCGCCTCCCTAGGCATGCTACGCAGCCGCTCACGCTGGCTCGCCACCGCCGGGTTGTCCGAAATCACTTGGGCCAGAACCGCGTCTTCGACAAACCGGCCGTACACGACGTACTCGACGCGCCCGTCCAACTCCCCCAGCGCTTCAGCGAACAGGTCATGGTGAGGGGTCAGCAGTTCCTCCACCACCGTTTCAGGGCTGGCCATCACGGCACCGAAACGCATGGGCACTACCGGCACATCGGCCGCCGCGGTAGCGTCCAAGAGCTGCTCATGCAGCTTCAGATCTGCGGGCCGCCCGATCGGACGGCCCAGGTCGATCTCACTCACCAGAGCCGCCAGCCGGCCGTGCCGGACAAGCGTCACCTCGCCGGATGGATCGCCGATGCCATGGGCGTCCGGGACCAGCTCGACATCCCCAGGAACGATTCCATATATATAGACCCCGGTGCGTTGCTCGTTTCCATTGGCCTGTCTGGATTCGACGTGCGTGGGCATCTCACTCTCCTCGCCGTTGACTCTCGCCGGACTCCGAGCTCCGCTGTTCGGCCGTGCCGGGCAAGACATCCCGCAGCGTCTCGCCCGTCGCCTCCAGCGCGGGCTTGGCGCCGCCAGCCACACCGTTCGTGACGCCGCCAACCGCTTCCTTCACGTCGCCGACCAACCCTGAGATCCCCTCTCCCTTGCTCTCGGTGAGGTCCAACCGGTTCACCGCTTCGGCGAACCGTAGATACGTGTCGACGCTGGCCACGACCACCCTGGCGTTGATAGTCAAGATGTCGATACCCACGACGGACACCTGGACGTAGGCGTCGATCACGACGCCCTTGTCGAGTATCGTGTCCAAAACGTCGGCCAGCCCCGGTCCGGCCGAGTGATCGAGTGCACCCGTACCGGCCGGCTGGACATCAGTCGTCATCTGCGTTCCCCCGGCCTTTTCCGTTCTCTTGCTTCTGGCTGGGCTCCCGCCTACTCGCAGGCTCGCGCTTCTGCGTGGGTTGGCGCTTCGCATCGCTCGCCTGCTTCTGAGCGACCTGACCGTCGTGAATCTCGCCACGCCAGCCCTTGGTCTCCTCGGGATGCAACACCGTCTGGGTCATCACATGCCGCGCGAAATGCTTGAGCTCCAGCCGTGCCCTCCGGCCCTGGGCTCGCCAGAGGTTTCCCGTCTTTTCGAAGAAGCCCTTGGGGTGATACTCGAGGATCACCATCACGCGAGTCAGCTCAGGCGCCAGTTCATGGAACGTGACAGCGCCATCGACATGTCCCTTGTGTCCGGTCGAGCGCCAGACGATGCGCCGATCGGGTATCTGTTCGATGATCGTGGACTGCCAGATCCGGTGCGACCACAAGACCTGCGCTCGCCAAGTGAGTTTCTCGTCGGACTCCTGCTCGACGGTTTCGACTTTCTTCATGAAGGTGGGAAAGTCTGTAAACCGTGTCCACTGGTCATAGCAGACCCGGACCGGCGCGCCGACGTCAACGTGCTCGACGATGTTGGTCACCTTCAGCTGCTGGCCCTTGCTTCCCCCTTCATCCTTCCCGCCGCCGCCCAGCGCCTGCTTCGCCTTGTCCACGCCAAGCGACAGCACCGTACCCATCACACCTTTGCCTTGCGCGCCGGTTACCGCGCCCAGCAGGCCGGGACCACCACCGTTTGCCGCATACTTCGCCAGCCGCTCAGTCGTCTTGGTGAGTCTGTCGGCCGCCGCCGACACCGCAAGCCGACCGGCCGCGCCGACCAGACTCTGGACCTCCTTGCCCAGGACCTCCTTGACCTTGTCCATCGATATCACCGACCTGATCTGCGCACAGGAGCACCGACTGTGGCGCCGTCACGGTTACCGGTCTTCTGGCCAGCCCGGCCCCGCGGGCTCCGATCTTCCCTTTCCGCGGATCGAGTCCTACGTGGTTCTCCTTCGTCCGAGCGCTTCCGGGCGCGAGGTTCCCCGCGCGCCTCCTCATCTTCCCCGGATTCCTCTTCTTCAGCCTCTTCAGCCTCTTCAGCCCCTTCAGCCTCCTCGGGCTCCTCAGCCCCTTCAGCCCCTTCAGCCTCCTCGGGCTCCTCGGGCTCTTCAGCCTCCTCAGCCCCTTCAGCCTCCTCGGGCTCCTCGGGCTCCTCAGCCCCTTCAGCCTCCTCGGCCTCCGCAGGCTCCTCAGCCTCCGCCCGCTCGTCACCGCGCTTGCGTCCTTCAGGGGGCTTGTGCTTGCGAGGCTCCTCAGGCTCCCCGCCCTTCTGCTTCTGACCGACATCGAGCGGCGTACGCAGAGCGTCTGCGCGCTCGTCAATCCGGCCACGGAGCGTGTCGACGCGGCTCGTCAGCGCGGCGAACACGGCTTCCTTACCGGCGTCGACAAGCTGCTGCCCAGGCTTGGCAAGCTTGTCCATGCCAGCATCTTTAAGCGCTCCGGCAGCGCGCTGCGTCAGGTCGCCTCGTGCGCGGCTAAGCTGGCCGGTCGCGGCGGCAACGCCCAGCATCGTCGCCAGCGCCAACCTCCGATTCCGTCCCAACAGATAACCGACAGCGATAGCGCCGGCAACCCGCACTCCTGATTTCATTATGTTGCCCCCCGTGCCAATATCGCCCAAAAACGTAGATCAGTTGTCGGCCAACCCAATCACATCTACCGATGCTTTGTAGCCCTTGGGCTGCCGTTCCATTTGTATTTCCCGGGCGAGTGGGATCGAAACGATGTATCCCGCACTCATTTGACATGTTTGTCAGTACGGTGAAGTCTTCTGTGCCACAGTGCGAGTGAATGGCGTCGGCTGATGAGTCTCGTCGCCGTGATCACGAAGGCGCACGCGGCCGATGGGTGAGTGAGGCCGGCGCGGTGGGCGCACGGGTCCACGCCTGGTCCACGCCGGCATTCGCTCAGTCACCCGATCGGATCTAGCGGGACCGGACTATCTCAATTGGACAGTCAGCGGCCTGGAAGGGTATATCTGTTGGTTCAGTGCTGGTTTGCGTCCTGGTAATGCTCGTCGGCGACGGGTTCGAGCCAGGTGGTCGGGTCCGCGCCGTCGGGCCGGGCTTCGAGCATGGCCAGGTGGCTCATGAAGGTGTCGGCGGCGGCGCCGTGGCGCGCCGGCCCTCGCGGCTCAGGAGCCGGCGGCGGGTTGAGGTCCGTCGGCCGGGGCGAAGACCTGCTTGGCAACGGCCATCGCGGACATGGCTACCCAACGGCGCACGCGGTCAACTCCCAGGTGCCTCCCATGTGCCGCAGCCGATCACTTCAGCGAACCGGCCCAGCGATGGCGACGTCCGCCGGGGCGAGTCATGCCCGCCTGGGCACAGCTGTACAACGGCAGATCGCTCTATGCCGCCGCGCGCGAGTCATCTACCGAGCCGTACAAGAAATAGGGTTTCTGCCTTCCGTTTCGCGGGCGACGTTCCTGCGATGCGCGCAACTTTGGGGTCTGCCCGCCAGGATTCCCACGAGCATACGAACCGGGAACTGACCAAGGTAGAACTACGATATGAGCAAGGCGCCTTCGCGCTCGTACGCAGCCAACTCGAAGAGGCGACACAGATGCTGGCCGAGCCTGACTCCCGCTTGCCGAGCGAGCAGCGTGCCACCGTGCGGGCCGACCTCGCTTTGGCGCATTCATGTGACCCGGCGCGACTCCAGCCCGAATGCATCGCCGGCCAGGCCAGCCTCTCCCTAACTTTGGTGCTCCGGTGTACCGCCGCATCTGCACCGGGCTGACGCCGGAGCCGCCGCGCGAGTTCGTAGCCTTCGTCGCCCAGCACCTGCGCCAGCTACGCCACGACGCGGAACTGCTGGCCGGCGACGAGTACGAAGCCCACGCGCTGTACTCGCAAGCACTGACCGATATCGCGATCCGATGGCAGTGGTTCGCGCTGCTGCGGCGGCTCAATCGTCCCGGCGCCGCCGACGCTTACCTGCAGGAGACATTGATACGCCGATCGGCCCGGCAGCAGGCCGAGCAGGCCGAGTTTGTCGAGTTCGAGGTGTGGTTCTCCGACGACCGGCAGGCGGCCTACCCGCCACCCGGCCAACACAGGCCCGTGGCGGCGCCCGCCCGGTCGAGCGGCACGGCCAGGATGCTCCCCATGTCCAGCTTTGGGATTGAGGTGGGCCCGGTCACGGAAGCGGCGGTCGCGTGGTGGCATGCCTACGTGGCGCACCGCCACGCGCGCCTGGGCGCCACCACCGCGGCCATCACCCTCGTCCTGGCGATCGTGCTCCCGTTTCTCCAGCGCCACTAACGTCATGCCTCGACCGACCTGATCAGTTCGGCCACCTCGGCGGTGCGGGTCTTGATGAAGTAGTGGCCGCCGTGGCCGAGGCGGACGATCTTCAGACGCTCCGCGACAATGCTCCAGTTCGCGGCATTGTCGGCCCAGTCCGAGGTGAGCGGGTCGTCCTCGGCGACGACGGTGTGGACCGGCATGGGCAGCGGGGAGAGTTTGGTAGTCGGACCGAAGAACTCGCGGTCGCAGCGCCGGCTGAGCGCCATGTCGTGCCGGAACTTGCCGACGACCAGCTCCCACTCCTCGTCGCTGAGCGCACCCTGGATCTCGGTCAGTCCCGCCGACGTCAGCAGCTCGACGACGCCGGCCCGGTCGAGCTGCGGGGCCGCCGCCGCGGTACGCCGGGCGTGGTCGGCGTCGATGGTGACCGCGCCCAGGAACAGCGCCGCTACGCCGGGCAGCCGCTCGGCCAGCAGCAGCGCCAGGGCGTACCCGACGCAGTGTCCCCACAGGACGATCGGCCCCTGGACCTGCTGCCGGACTTCCCCGACGACCTGCTCCAGGAACCGTGCGAACGCGGCCTCGTCTTCCGGATCGAACTCGCGGGGATTGGTGACCGAGAACACCGCGACGTCCCCATCAACCGCGTCGGCGAGCGGCTGGTACACCAGCCCGTCCCCGGCCCCGTACGGCACGCAGACGACGTTCATCCGCACGGTGTCCCGCGGCGGGGTGAGCCGGTGCACGATCCGGTCGTCTCGGCGCTCGCCGTCGACCAGCGCGGCGATCCGTTCGATCGTCGCCGCCTCCAGCAGCGCCATCACCGGCAGGTCGACGCCGAGCCGGGCCCGGATCCGCACCCCGAGGCGGATGAGTTTCAGGGAGTCGCCGCCGAGGTCGAAGAACGACTGCTGTACGCCCACGCCGTCGATGTCGAGCAGTTCGGTGACAATCTTGCCGAGCGCCACCTCCGTGGCGGTGCGCGGCCCCGGGCCGGCGGTGGCCGGCCGTCCCGGCTCCGGGAGCCCGGCCCGGTCCACCTTTCCGTTGGGCCCGGCGGGAATGCGGTCCAGCCGGGTGATGTGGGCCGGCACCATGAAGTCGGGCAGCCGTTCGGCCAGGTAGGACCGCAGGTCGGCGTGTTCGAGATCCTCGGCCGCGCCGGCCACGTAGGCCAGCAGCCGGTCCTGGGCGGCGAGCACCACGACCTGGCGCACCGCGGGGTACCCGGCCAGCACCGCTTCGATCTCGCCGAGCTCGACCCGGAAGCCGCGGATCTTCACCTGGTGGTCGGCCCGGCCCAGGAACTCGAGCACGCCGTCCGCGCGGCGCCGGACAAGGTCGCCGGTGCGGTAGAGCCGTCCCAGCGACGTGGTGACAAACGCGTCGCTGGTGAGGTCGGGGCGGTGAAGGTAGCCGCGGGCCAACCCGACGCCTCCGATGTGAAGCTCGCCCGGCACACCCGGTGGTACGAGCTGCCGGTCGGAGCCGAGCACGTGCAGCTGGATGTTCTGGATGGGTCGCCCGATCGGCACCCGGGCCGCGGCGTCGCCGGGCTCGCAACGCCAGGAGCTGACGTCGATGGCCGCTTCCGTCGGGCCGTAGAGGTTGTGCAGGTCCGCTCGGGTGCCGGTGGCGAAGAAGGCGGCCTGCAGGGCGGCGGGAAGGGCCTCGCCGCTGCAGAACACCTGCCGGACCGAGGTGCACCCGGCCCACTGGCCGTGGTCAAGTGTCGCCTGCAGCATGGCCGGGACGAAGTGCAGCGTCGTGACCGCGTGGCTGCGAATGAGCCCGGCCAGGTAGCCCGGATCCCGGTGGCCGCCGGGGCGGGCGATGACCAGCCGGGCGCCGGCGACCAGCGGCCAGGTGAGCTCCCAGACCGACACGTCGAAGCTGAACGGCGTCTTCTGCAGCACGGTGTCTTGGGCGGTGAGCTGATACTCGCGCTGCATCCAGTGGACCCGGTTGACCAGCGCCCGATGGGTGATCATGACGCCCTTGGGTGCTCCGGTCGACCCCGAGGTGTAGATGACGTAGGCGAGATGGTCGGCGGTGGCCCGACGGTCGGGGTTGGTGTCGGGTCGGCCCGCCGACCGTTGCGCGATGTCCTGCTGGGTGAGGGTGGTGACGAGCCCGGCGCTGAGCTGGCGTCGCCGCTGCGCGGGATAGCCGGGTTCGAGCGGGACATAGGCGGCGCCGGCCTTCCAGATGCCGTAGATGCCGACGAGCATGGCGAAGGACCGCTCGGCTTCCAGTCCGACCAGGTCGTCCGGTCGGATGCCGGTCGCGATTAGGTGGTGGGCCAGCCGGTTCGCGGCGGCGTTGAGCTCGCCGTAGGTCATCGTCTCGCCCTCGAAGACCAGCGCCACCGCGTCCGGGTGGCTCGCCGCCTGCTCCTCGACGAACTCGTGCAGGCACGCCTGGTCGGCGAACGGGTGAGCGGTGTCGTTCCAGTCCAGTAGCAGCTGGCGTACGGTCGCCGCGTCGATGAGCCGGGCGTTGTCGATCGGCCGGTCCGGGTCGGTGCCGAGGTCGTCGAGGATGTTTGCGTAGTACCCGGCCACCCGCTCAAGGAAGGGACCGTCGAACGTGCCGTCGTCGGCGACGAGGTCGACCCGGAACGCCTCGGCCGTCTCGTCGAGCGCGACCTCGGTGGCGAACAGGTAGTTCGTGGTGTCCACCGAGTCGTCGCCGAGGACCACGGCCGATCCGCCGACGCGGAAGTTGACATAGGTGAACAGTGAGCCGGCCAGATCGAGCCCGGTGTCGGCCTGGATGGCCGCGACCGGGTACGTCCGGAACGGCGCGTCCGCGATCAGGGCGGCGTCGACGTCGCGGATCAGCTGGGCCCAGGTCGCGCCGCGCCGGTCCACCCGCAACGGCAATGAATTCAGGAACAGGCCCAGGGCCCGGTCCGCGCCGGGCAGCTCCGGACGGCAGTTGGTAACCACCGAGGTGACGACGTCGGGCGCGCCGTTGAGCAGCGCGAGCAGGGCCATGTGCGCGGCCAGGAACACCGACCGGTCGGCGACCTTCAGCGAGCGTGCCAGGGTCCGCATCCGGGTGTACGCGTCGCCGTCGACGTCGATGGTCTGCCGCCGTGGCTGTCCGCGCGAGGCCCCGGTCCACCACGGCATCGTCGCGCCGACGAGCTTGGCCCGCCAGTACTCGCGCGCCGGTTCCGATTGCGTCGCAGCCAGTTCGGCGGCGACGAAGTGGCGGTAGGGCATCGGGGGTTCCGGTTGGGCGGGCTTGCCGTGGTAGGCGTCGAGCAGCTCGGCGTCGAATCGGGCCACGCTCCACCCGTCGAGTAGCGCGTGGTGGCAGGCCAGGGAGTATTGCACCTCATCGGCGCCGCGCAGGTGCACCATCACCCGCCAGGCCGGCTGGTCCGGCGTGAACGGCCGCGTCCGCTCGGCGGCGATCCAGGCCTGCACGTGGGCGGCCTGTGCCTCGGCCGGCAGGTGCCGCAGGTTGGCCACCTGCAGTTCCGGCTCGCTGTCCTTGAGTACCAGCTGCAGCTCGCCGTGCAAGACCGTCCGCAGGATCTCGTGCCGAGCGGTGACGGCCCGCAGGGCCGCCCGGAACCGGTCCTCGTCCCAGGCCAAGCGCAGGTGCGTGCTGATCACCTCGTGGTAGGTGCCACGCTCGCCGTCGGTCAGGTTGTGGAAGATCATCCCCTGCTGGAGCGCGGTCAGCGGGTAGGCGTCGGCCAGCCGGCCGTCCCACGCCGCGAGCCCGGCCCGCTGCTCGGCGCTGGCCAGGGCGAACGGTTCCAGCGGCACTGGATCCTGCATTGGATGCGGCACGGTCACGGTGGCGAGGCGGGCCAGGCGCCGGACCGTCTGCTCGGTGTACAGGTCGCGGACGGAGAACGTGATGCCTTGCCGCCGGGCCTCGGCGACCACCGACACGGCCAGCATCGAGTCGCCGCCGAGGTCGAAGAAGTTGTCCGTGACCCCGGCGGCCGGGCGGCCCAGCACGTCCCGCCAGATCCCGGCGATCGCCAGCTCGGTCGGGCTGTCCGGGGCCACGTACGCGTCCGGCTCACCGGGCGCCTCGGGCAGCGGCAGCGTCTCGCGGGCCACCTTGCCGTTGACCGACAAGGGAATCCGGTCCAGCCGCACCACGTGGGCCGGCACCATGTAGGCGGGCAGCCGTTCGGCGAGGAACTCCTGCACCGACCGGGCCAAGTCGAGCGCTGGGGCCGACACTTCGGTCGAGTCAAGCTGCTCCCGGGTGACCATCCCGCCGAGGAACGCATGCACGGCACCGTCTACTACCCCGATCGGGCACAGTCCGATGTGCTCGGCGGCGGCGGCGAGCATCATCGCCTGGCCCAGCTGGCCGGCGCGGTGCAGCGTGTCGTCGGTGCGCTCGCCGATGAGCAGGACGGCGAACGTCGCCGTGGCGAGGATGTCGGCGCTGTGCCGGAACAGCACGGCCGGATCGTCGTGGCTGGCGTGCGGGATCAGCTGGCCGTTTTTCAGCTCGTGCCAACCGTTCCCGCGTTGCCAGACCAGCATCCGCAGCACGGGATCCTCTCGCAGGACGGCCAGCAACGCCCGCTCAGCGACGGGCGCGCTCTGGAATGCCCGATAGCTTTTGCGGGTGGTAAGGGAGAGCGGCTCGGCGGCGGCATTTGCCGCGCCATTTAGGGTGTACGTCGTGAGCAGTCGATGCGTATCGCCGAGCTGGAAGGCGGGTCCGGCATCGGTTACGGCGGCCGGCTCCAGCGCGCCGCCGCGCTGGAGCAGGTGGGCGAGGTAGCCGGCCTCGATCCGGCTGAACTCATCGCTGTGCCGGCCGTACATCGGGTTGATCGCGGCGGTGTCGGCCACCAGGCAGACGGTCGCCGCGCCCGGCCCGTCGACGAGCCGGTCGGAGGTCGGCACCAGGGTGTGGGTGGTCGGCCGGTAGTAGTACGAGCCGGGCGCCAGACCATCGACGGCGCGGGCCGACACGTAGACCTGCACCGGGTAGAGACCGCCGGCGGACGGGTAGTGCCGCTTCGGGTGCGGCACCTGCTCTTCGACCAGCGGGGCGAGCAGTCCGGCGAGGTCGTCGAGGGTGACGTCGAGCGTGACCCGGCCCGCGGGTGCCGCCGCCTGGTCGCGGCGCAGCGGGATTGCGGCGGTACCCAGGTCGGACCGCACGCCCTTGCGTTCCAGCGTGAACAGTCGGCGTTCGGTCTCGTCGGCGATGACGTCGCCGTGCATGGACAGGTCCGTGTCGGCCGGCACGACGTAGGCGACCAGTTGCTTGGCCCGGCCGGTGTCGTGGGTGACGACGACGGCCTCGCGGAGCTGCGGGTGCTCGGCGAGGCGGCTCTCGATCTCCCCCAGCTCGATCCGGTGCCCCTGGATCTTCACCTGGTGGTCGTCGCGGCCCAGGAACTCGATGTTGCCGTCGGGCAGGAGGCGGCCGAGGTCTCCGGTGCGGTACAACCGTTCTCCCGTGCGCGGATGGGTGATGAAGCTGGCCGCGGTCTTTCCGGCGTCGCGCCAGTAGCCGAGTGCTAGCCCGACGCCGCCGATGTACAGGTCGCCCACGGCGTGCACCGGGGCCGGCTCCAGGTCGTGCTTGAGTACGTAGAAGTGTTGGTTGGCCAGCGGTTTGCCGTACGGGATGCTGCGCCAGCCCGGATCGACCCGCTCGATCGGGTAGTCGATCGACCAGATCGACGCCTCGGTGGCGCCGCCGAGGCTGACCAGCCGCGCCTGCGGTGCCAGGGCGGTGACCCGGGCGGGCAGGTCGACGGGGATCCAGTCGCCGCTGAGCAGCACCAGCCGCAGCGGCAGGCGGTTCGGCTCGATGTCGGCGAGCATGCCCAGCAGCGCCGGCACGGTGTTCCACACGGTCACGCGTTCCCGGTCGATGTAGCGCAGCCACGCCTCGGGGTCGCGTGCCTCCTCCGGTCGCGGCAGTACCAGCGTCCCGCCCGCGCCGAGCACCCCGAAGATGTCGTACACCGACAGGTCGAAGCTAAGGCTGGACAGCCCCAGCACGGTGTCCTCGGCGGTGACCCCGTACCGCGCGTTGATGTCGAGCACGGTATTGAGCGATCCACGATGGTCGATCATGACGCCCTTGGGCGTGCCGGTCGACCCGGACGTGAAGATCACGTAGGCCAGGTCGGTCTCCCGCTGGCGCGGGGCCTCGAACTCGAGGTCCCCCACGCTCAGCCACGAGTCGTCGACCGTGACGTCGACCGTGACGGCGGGCAGCGGGCAGTCCACGCCCGGCGTGGTGAGCACCTGGGTCACCTCGCCGAGCTCCAGCAGCGTGCGGATCCGCTCGGCCGGCAGACCGGCGTCGATCGGCAGGTACGCCGACCCGGCCCGCAGGATCGCCAGCGCCGCCACCACCTGCTCCCAGCCCTTGTGCATGAGGATCGCGACCAGCCGGCCGGGCTCGATACGCCGCGCGAGGTGCTGGCTGGCCAGCCCGAGTTCGGCGTAGCTGAGCCGCCGGTCGGCGGTCACCACCGCGGTGCGGTCGCCCCGGCGGCGGATCTGCTCGAGCACCGGCTGGTGCAGCCGGGCCGGGTACGGCGGCGTCAGGTCGGTGTCGGTGGCGTTGGCCGCCGCGACCAGCGCCCGGTGGGCCGCTGGCACGGTGTCCAGCCGGTGCTGCGACACGAGTTCGGGGTCTGCGGCCAGCCGGTCGAGCAGGCCGGTGAAGGTGGCGAACATGTCGTCGAGCAGGTGCGGCGGGAACAGGCCGCGCACGCTGTCCCAGTTGCACGACAGGGCGCCGTCGATCTCGCTGACCTGGAAGTCCAGCCACACCTGCGGGGTCTGGCTCACGGTGTAGGTGTTGTCGTGGTCGAACATGCCGTCGTCCTGGACGCGGTTGCCCAGCCCGAGCGTGCTGGTCACCACCACCGGGAAGGTCACCGGGCCCGCCTGCCGGCGCGAGAGCTCCCGTTGCACCTCGACGCCGGTGCAGTACCGGTGCTCCAGGTCGGTGAAGAGCCGGTCCTGCACCGCAAGCAGACGCTCGGCGAGTGCGCGGCCCGGATCCCGGTGGTCGATCTCCAGCAGCGTCGAGGACGTGAAGTCGCCGACCAGCTCCGGCACGTCCTCGTGGAAGTCGATCCGGTTGAACAGGGTCAGGTTCAGCGCGTACCGCGGGATCCGGCTCCACCGGGTCAGGACCTGCGCGAAGCAGCCGATCACCAGAACGGTCGGGGTGATCTGCAGCCGGGCCGCGAGTTGCTTGAGCCGCGCCCAGCCGGACGGGTCGACGAAGTGGCGGCGGCCTTCGAAGACCGGCGCGGCGATCTGCGACGGGGCGACGGCGAACGGGAGGTCCGGGGCGGACGGGAAGTCGTCGAGCCGTTCCCGCCAGTAGGCCCGCGACGGCGCCGCAAACTCGCCCGCGCGCAGCGCCTGCTCGGTGAGGACGTAGTCGCGGAAGGTGATGCCCAGGGGGCGCAGCGGCCGGTCCGGCTGCCGGTACAGCTGCGTCCACTCGCGGAACAGCTGCAGGTAGCTGGCCGCGTCGAGGGAGAACGCGTCGATGCTCATGTGTACGTAGCTGCGCTGCTCGCCGTCGCGGCTGACGCAGATCTCGAACAGCGGCCACTCGTAGCCGGAGAAGATCTGGTGCGACATGCGTTCCCGGATCGCGAACCGCTCGGCGCCGTCGTGCACGGCGATCACGTACTCCGGGACGTCGCTGAGGATGCGTTGGCGCCCTTCGGGCGTCAGCACCATGCGCAGCATCGGATGGCGCCGGACGAGCTGGTTCCACGCCCACTGGTAGCGCTCGACGTCGAGTGCTTGCGCGGGCATCTCCACGTAGCTGTGCGTGCCGATGTTGCCCAGGTCGAAGTGCCCGCCCCGGCCGACCCAGTAGGCCTGCTGCATCTCGGTCAGCGGGAACGGCTCGTACGCGTTGGCCGGGTCTTCCAGCAGCGGGCCTACCGCGCTGTCTGCTGTCGTCTGGCCCTCCAGCATCCGGGCCAGCTCGGCGACGGTCGGACAGGCGATGATGGCCTTGAGCGGCACCGCCCGGTCCAGGCCGCTCTTGATCCGGCTGACCAGGCGGACGGCCAGCAGCGAGTGCCCGCCGAGGGCGAAGAAGTTGTCCTGCACCCCGATGTTTTGGTTGCCCAGGACCTCCTGCCAGATCGGGAGCAACGCCTTCTCGGTCGGGGTGCTCGGCTCGCCCCGCGCCTGCGTCGCGAGGTCCGGCTCCGGCAGGCGCCGCCGGTCGATCTTGCCGACCCGGGTCAGGGGCAGCTCGTCCAGCGCGACTATCGCCGCCGGCACCATGTACTCCGGCAGCCGTTCACGCAGGTACCCGCGCACCTGGTCGGCCGCATCCGGTCCACCGCCCGGCTCGGCGTACACGACATACGCCACGAGCAGCTGCCGGTCCTCCCGGACGATCACCACGGCGTCGCGGATCGCGGAGTGCTGCTTGAGCACCTGCTCGATCTCGCCCAGCTCGATCCGGTAGCCGCGGACCTTCACCTGGTGGTCCATCCGGCCCAGGTATTGCAGCCGCCCGTCGGGCAGGAAGCGCACCCGGTCGCCGCTGCGGTACACCCGCTCGCCCGCGTAGTCGACGAACCGCTCGGCGGTGAGCTCGGGCTGGTTCAGGTACCCGCGGGCCACCCCGTCCCCGCCGATCCACAGCTCGCCGGGCAGCCCGACCGGCTGGCGCCGGCCGTCGCGGGTTAGGACGTACATCCGCAGGTTGCCGATCGGGCGCCCGACCGCCGGCCGGCTGCCCGGGGTCAGGTCGTCGATGAGCTCGTAACTGCACGCGTGGGTCTCGCTGGGCCCGTACTCGTTGACCAGCCGCATCCCGTGATCGGCCACCAGCGCCCGGATGTTTTCGGTGATCGTGAGCGCCTCGCCGCCGACGATGAGTTCGCGCAGGCAACCGAGGTCGCGCCGGCGCATGACGTACTCGTCGGCGACCAGGTAGAGCATCGCGGTGGGGATGAACAGCCGGCCGACCCGGCGGGAGCAGACCAGGTCCAGCACGGCCGCCGGGTCCACCCGGTCCTCGGCCGAGATCAGCACCAGCTCGCTGCCGGTCTTCCAGCTCGTGACGATCTCCTGGATCGACACGTCGAAGGAGAGCGCCGCGTACTGCATCGTGGTCAGCCGCTCGGTCAGCACGCTCGGGTCCGGCGGCATGCTGACCAGGTTCTCCAGCGTGCGGTGGGTTTGCAGCAGCGCCTTGGGCAGCCCGGTCGTGCCGGAGGTGTAGATGAGGTACGCGATGGTGTCCGGCGTCGCCCGGCGCGGCACCGCATCGCCGGGGTACCCGTCCAGAGCCAGCTCGTCCACGCACAGCGACCGGCCCGGCAGCCGGTCGGCCAGCCCGGAGTCGGTCAGGGTCAGCACAACCCCGGCGTCGCGCAGGATGTGCTCCAGCCGCGCCGCCGGCGTGTCCGGGTCGAGCGCCACGTAGGCGCCGCCGGCCTTGAGCACCGCGAGCACGCCGACCACCAGGTCGATCGTGTGGCGCGGCAGGAACAGGGCGACGACCACCTCCGGCCCGACGCCCTCGGCGATCAGCAACCGGGCCAGCCGGTTGCCGCGCTCTTCGAGTTCGCCGTAGCTGACGGTGGTCCCGTAGGCGGACACGGCCGGGTTGCCCGGCGGCTGCTCGCCGACGTAGCTGTGCACCAGGTGATCGTGGTTGTACGCCCGCGTGGTGGCGTTCCACTCGGCCAGCAGCCGCTCGTCGGACTCGTCGAGCAGCGACACCTCGCTGAGCCGGGCGTCGGGATCACGCAGGATCGCGGCAAGCAGGCGCTTGAAGTGCCCCGCCAGCCGGCTGATCGTGGCCGCCTCGAACAGGTCGGTCGCGTACTCCCAGCTCAGCCGCAGCTCGCTGGGCAGTTCGAGCACGTCGAGGGTCAAGTCGAACTTCGCCGTCCCGGTGTCCGGCTTGCCGGCCGTGACCTTCAGGCCGGGCAGGTCGAAGCGGCCCTGGTCGTTGTTTTGCAGGACGAGCAGGATCTGGAACAGCGGATGGTGGCTCAGGCTGCGCTCAGGCGCCAGCTCCTCGACGATCCGCTCGAACGGGAACGCCTGGTGCTCGAGCGCGCCGAGCACGTCGCGGTGGCTCTGGCCGAGCAGATCGCCGAAGTGCGGATCGCCGGTCAGGTCGGTGCGCAGCACCGCGGTGTTGACGAAGAACCCGATCAGCGGGGCGAGTTCGGCCCGGTCCCGGTTGGCCAGCGGGGTACCGATCACGATGTCGGTCTCGTCGCTGTACCGGGCGAGCAGGGCCGCCAGGGCGCTGTGCAGGACGGAGAACAGCGTGACTCCGTGCGCCCGGGCGAGCTCGCGCAACGCTTCCAGCGTGGCCGCGTCGAGCGTGGTCTCGTGGGTGGCGCCGTGGTAGCTCTGCTCGGCCGGGCGGGGTCGGTCCAGCGGCAGGCCGTGCGTGGCCGGTACGCCGTCGAGCCGGTTGCGCCAGTATCCGGCGTGGGCCTCCATATCGTCGCCGGAGAGCCGGTCCTGCTCCCAGGCCGCGTAGTCGGCGTACTGCACGGCCAGCGGCGGCCGCACATCGGAGGCATTTGGTCGTCCCACGAGCGCGGTGTACCCGTCGGTCAGCTCCCGGGCCAGGATGCCCATCGACCATCCGTCGGCCGCGATGTGGTGCATGGTCAGCAGCAGGGTGTGCGCCCGCGGCGCGGTCGTGAGCAGCACGGCCCGCAGCACCGGCCCGGCGGCCAGGTCGAACGCGGCCCGGGCATGGGCACGCAGGATCCCGGCCAGTTCGTCGGCCGGCGCCGGCACCCGGGCCAGCTTGAAGCCGCCCGGATCGTGCACCACTTGGCGGGCCGTCCCGTCCGCGGCCCGGTAGGTCGTGCGCAGCACCTCGTGCCGCTCGACGACGGCGGCCAGGGCGCCCTCGAGCGCGGCGACGTCGAGTTCACCGTCGAGCCGCAGGGCGGTGGCGATGTTGTACTGCGGGCTGTCCGGCTCCAGCCGGTCGATCACCCACATCCGCTGCTGGGCGGAGGAGAGCGGCAGCGGCCCGGTCCGGTCCACCCGCTCGATCGCGGCAGCGCCGCTGGCGGCGGCCCGATCCACGATCTTGGCGAGGGCCCGGATGCTGGGCTGCTCGAACACTGCCCTGATCGGCACCTCGACCCGCCAGCGCTCGTTCACCATGGCTACCAGGCGGGTGGCGAGCAGGGAGTGCCCGCCAAGGGCGAAGAAGCTCGCCGTGATACTGGGCGATTCGATGCCCAGCAGGGACTCCCACAGCTGCGCCAGGGCCTGCTCGGTCGCGGTCCGGGCGGCCACGTGCTCGCCGGCCGGGTTCAGCTTCGGCTCCGGCAGCGCGGCTCGGTCCACCTTGCCGTTGGCGTTGGCCGGCAGCCGGTCGAGCCGGACGAACGCCGCCGGCACCATGTAGTCGGGTAATTCGGCGGCCACGTGCTCGCGCAGCGCGCCCAGGTCCGTGCCGAGGTCCGTGCCGAGGTCCGTGCCGTGGTCCGCGCCGAAGACGACGTAGGCGACCAGCCGCGACTCGCCGGCCGCGATGCGGACGTCGACCACGGCCTCGTCCACGCCGGCGTGGGCCAGGATGCACGCCTCGATCTCGCCGGGCTCGACCCGGAAGCCGCGAACCTTCGCCTGGGCGTCGATGCGGCCCAGCAGTTCGAGCTGGCCGTCGCCGCGCCATCGGGCGAGGTCTCCGGTGCGCAGCAGCCGGGCGCCGGCTTGAAACGGGTCGGCCACGAAGCGTTCCCGGGTCAGCTCCGCGTCGTTGAGGTAGCCGCGGGCCAGGGCGGGCCCGCCCAGGTGCAGCTCACCGACGACGCCGGTCGGACAGAGCTGCCCAGCCGGATCCAGCACATGGGCGCGCACGCCGGGCAGCGGTGTGCCGATCGGCACCGGGCCGGCCGGCACCGGATCGTCGCATGTGGACAGATAGCAGGTGCTGTCGACGCCGGCCTCGGTCAGGCCGTAGGAGTTGACGATGACCGTGTGGTCGGCGACGACCTGCCGGGTGCGGCGCAAATCCTCGCCCTGCCAGCGATCGGAGCCGGCGATCAGGAAACGCATGGTGGTCAGCCGCCACCCGGTCCGATGTAAATAATCAACCAGGTTGCGCAGGGTGAGCGGGACGAACTCGGCGCACTGCACCCGCTGCACCTCGATGAGCCGGTACAGCGCGGGCGGGTCGAGCAGCGTCTCCTTTGGACAGATCACGAGTTTCCCGCCGGAGCACAGGGCGCGGACCAGGTCGCCGACGCACACGTCGAAGCCCATGCCCGCCATCTGCAGGTGGTTGCGGGTGGCGCCGTCGAGTTCGTACACCGCGTTCCAAGCGGCGAAGCTGGCGCGGATCGCCCCGTGTTCGACCTGGACGCCTTTCGGGCGGCCGGTCGAGCCGGAGGTGAAGATGGTGTAGGCGACGTCGTCCGCGCTCGCGCGCCGACCGGCGGGGTTGTGCGCCGGGCCGTCGAACCTCTCGTCGTGGTCCACCAGGTAGGCTAGCGAGGCTTCGGCGACGATCGCCGAGACCCGGGCCGGCGGCAGGTCCGGGTTGATCGGCACATAACCCGCCCCGGCCTTGAGGATCCCGAGGAAGGCCGCCACCATCTCCGTCGATCGTTCCAGCCGGACACCGACCAGGTCGCCGGGGCCGACGCCGCGAGCGATCAGCTTGCGGGCCAGCTGGTTGGCCATGGCGTTGAGTGCGCCGTAGTCGATCCTGCGATCGCCGTCCACGACCGCGATCGCGTCCGGCCGGGCGGCCACGTGCGCCTCGAACAGCTCATGCACGAGCGCGTCGGCGTGCGGCAACTCCAGCAGCTCTGGCCCGGTCCCGAGGGCCAGGGTCGCACGGCGGTCCGCCTCGCCGAGCAGCGGCAGGCGCGAGAGCCGGGTGCCGGGCGCCGCGACCGCGCCGCGCAGCAGCCGTTCGAAGCCGGCCGCTGCCCGCTCGATGGTGGTGCGCTCGAACAGATCGCTGTGGTACTCCCAACTGATCTCCAGCTCGCCGCCGGTCTCGACCACGTCGAGGGTCAGGTCGAGCCGGGCCTGGGCGTGCTCGAAGCGCAGTGCGGTGGCCTGCAGCCCGGGCAGGTCGATCGCGCCGCCCTCGTTGTTGTGCAGGATCAGCATGAGCTGGATGAGCGGCGGGTAGGCGGGGCTGCGCTCGACCCCGAGGGCGTCGAGCAACGGCTCGAACGGCACGCGCTGGTGCTCGTAGGCTCCGATGGCCCGGGTCCGGCTCTGCCCGATCAGCTCGCGGAAGCTCGGATCCTGGCTCAGGTCGACCCGCAGCGCGACCGGGTTGAGGAACGGTCCGACCACTGTGGACACTTCCGGCCGCTCGCGGTTGGCCAGCGCGGTGCCGATGACCACGTCGCTTTGGCCGGAGTACCGCCCGATCAGCGCGGCGAAGGCCGCGTGCAGCACCATGAACAGCGTCGCGTCGGCCTCCCGGGCCAGCGCGTTGAGCCGGCTGGTCAGGTCGGCGTCGAGCCGGTGCAAGACGACGTCGCCGCGGCGGCTGCGCACCGGCGGTCGCGGCCGGTCCAGCGGGAAGCTGTGCAGGGTCGGCACCCCGGCCAGTTCCGCGGTCCAGTAGTTGAGCTCACGGTCCAGGGCCGCGCCGGCGAAGTACGTGCGCTCCCACGCCGCATAGTCGGCGAACTGGAGACCGGCCGGCGCTGCGGCCTGTTCCGCCAGGTCGCCGCGGTAGCCCGCGCTGATCTCGCGGTACAGGATCGCATTGGACCAGCCGTCCGACGCGATGTGGTGCAGGGTGAGGACCAGCACGTGGCGGTGCTCGCCGAGCCGCAGCAGTTTCGCGCGCAGCGGCGGATCGGCGGCCAGATCGAACGGGGTGCCGTGTTCGGCCCGCACGGCCGGCTCAAGATCCACCTCGGTGACGTCTTGCACCGCGAGCCGGACGTCGACGTGGGCGTGCACCTGCTGGGTGAGCCGGCCGTTGTCGTTGCGGTACACCGTACGCAGGATCTCGTGCCGCACGACCACCCGGGCCAGCGCGCCGCGCAGCGCGTCCACCGAGAGCTGGCCGTCGAGCCGCAGCGCGAGCATGATGGCGTGTTGCTGGCTGTCCGGATCGAGCTGGTGAAGCATCCAGAAGCGCTGCTGGGCGAAGGAGAGCGGCAGCGGCTCGGCGCGGTTCACCCGGGTGAGAGCGGCCTCGTCAGACCCGGTGGCCTCCTCGATTGCCCGGTCGACGGCGCCGGCCATCGCCCGTAGCGTCTGGTGCTCGAAGACGGCGGCGATGCCCAGGCCCACCCGCCACCGGGCGCGGACCGCGGCCACCAGCCGCGTGGCCAGCAGTGAATGGCCGCCGGCGTGGAAGAAATTGGTGTGGGCGCCCGGATCGGCGGTCAGCCCGAGCACCTCCCGCCAGATCGCGGCCAGCTCGTGTTCGGTCGCCGATTCGAGCGCGGTGTCCTCGACCGTGGCCACGGGATCGGGCAGCGCCGCCCGGTCCACCTTCCCGTTGACGGTCAGCGGGATTGCCTCCAAGGGCACGAAGGCTGCCGGCAGCATGTAGTCGGGCAGCCGCTCGCGCAGGTGCTCGCGCAGGTTCGCCGGACTGGCCTGGCCCACCACGTAGGCGACGAGCTGCTCGTCGCGGGCGTCCACCACGGCCTGGATCACCGCCGGATGCTCGGCCAGCCGGGCCTCGATCTCGGCGGGCTCGATCCGGATGCCCCGGACCTTGACCTGCCGATCGGTCCGGCCGAGGTAGTCAAGCACGCCGTCGCCGCGCATCCGCGCCAGGTCGCCGGTCTTATACAACCGCCCCAGTGGCGTGTCGACGAACCGCTCGGCGGTCAGGTCGGGCCGGTGCAGGTAGCCGCGGGCCAGCCCGACCCCGCCGATGTACAGTTCGCCGGGGACCCCGGGCGGGACGCTTTGCCGCCGCTCGTCGAGCACGTGCAACGCAATGTTCTGGATGGGCCGGCCGATCGGCACGCGGTCCAGCAGGCTGTCGGGCGAGCATTGCCAGTGGCTTACGTCGATGGCCGCCTCGGTCGGCCCGTACAGATTGTGCAGTTCGGCCTTTGTACCGGTGGCGAAGAAGTCGGCCTCCAGCGGCCGCGGCAGGGCCTCGCCACTGCAGAACACCCGCCGCACCGAGGTGCAGTCCGCCCATCGCTGATGGTCGAGCAGCACCCGCAGCATCGACGGTACGAAGTGGACGGTGGTCACCGCCTCTTCCTGGATGGTCGCGACGAGGTACTCGGGGTCCTTGTGTCCCTCGGGACGGGCGATCACCAGCCGGGCCCCGCTGACCAGAGGCCAGGTGAGTTCCCAGACTGACACGTCGAAACCAAAGGGCGTCTTGTGCAGTACCACCTCGTCTGGCGTCAGCGGATACTCCCGGCCCATCCAGTCAATCCGGTTGACCAGCGCGCGATGCTCGATCATCACGCCTTTCGGGGCGCCGGTCGAGCCCGAGGTGTAGATGACGTAGGCCAGGTGATCCGCTGTGGCCCGGCGGCCGGGATCGACGTCCGGGTACCCGTCGAACGGGCCCAACAGGTCGTCCGCGGTCAGCACCGTGGTCAGACCCTGGCTCATCTCGCGTAGCCGGGCCTCGGGCAGGCCCGGTTCCAGCGGCACGTAGGCCCCGCCCGCCTTCCAGACCCCGTAAACGCCGACCAGCTGCTCCAGGCAGCGTTCGACCCGTAAGCCGACGAGGTCGTCCGGCCCGATCCCGGCCGTGATCAGGTGGTGGGCCAGCCGGTTGGCGCGGGCGTTGAGCTCCCCGTAGGTCATGGTCTGGCCCTCGAAGACCAGGGCCACGGCGTCGGGGGTCCGCGCGGCCTGTTCCTCGAACAACTCGTGCAGGCACATCTGGTCGAGGAACGGCGTTGGTGCGACGTGATCCGCCGCCGTCGGTTCGCTTAGCAGGGGCAGGGCGGCGACCGGCGTGTCCGGTTCGGTCAGCACCCCGGCGACCAGCATCTCGAACGCGTCGGACAGCCCGGCGACAGTCGCCGCGTCGAACAGATCGGTGGCGTACTCCCATACCAGTCGCAGCCCGGCGCCGTCGTCGCGCACGTACAACGACAGGTCGAACTTGGCGATGCGGTAGTCCGGATCGAGCCGGGCAGCGGCGATCCCCGGCAGGCTCGGGGCAGCGGCGTCCTCCACGGCGAACATCACTTGGAACAGCGGGTGGTACGCGGTATCGCGGCGCGGATTGAGCGCGGCGACCACCCGCTCGAACGGGATGTGCGCGTGGGCGAGCGACTCGCGTAGCTGGTCGGCGGTGCGGTCGAGGGCGGCGGCGAAGGTCGGCGCGCCGGACAGGTCGTGGCGCAGCACGAGCGTGTTGACGAAGCAGCCGACCAGCGCGGCCATCTGCGGGTGATCACGGTTGGCCACCGGTGTGCCCACCGCGATGTCCGTCGCCCCGCTGTAGCGGTGCAGCAGCGCGGCGAACGCCGTCTCCAGTACCGCGAAAAGCGTCGTGCGGCGGTCGCGGGCGAGCCGCTGCAACGCGTCCCGGCCGGCCAGGGGGCGCACCAGCAGCGCGCCGCGGTGGCTCGGCGTTCGCGGGCGGGGACGGTCCAGCGCGAGCCCGTGCACGTCGGGCAGCCCCGCCAGCAGCCGCGCCCAGTACCCGGCGTCGGCCGCCCGCGCAGCGTCCCACGCCGCGTAGTCCACGTAGCGGATCGGCAGCGGCAGCAGACTGTCGCCGCGGTAGAGCGTGCTCAGCTCGTCGAGCAGTACCCCGAACGACGCCCCGTCGGCGGCGATGTGGTGGACCGACAGGACCAGGACGTGATGCTGCGGCCCGAGCCGCACCAGCGCGGCCCGCAGCGGGCGGCCGGCCGCGAGGTCGAACGGCTCGTCGGCGTAGCGCCGCGCGATCGCCAGGTCGGTGGTGAGATCGAGCCGAAACCCGGCGGATCGCACCGTCTGCGCGGGTTCGGCGAATTCGTACCCGGTGCGGAGGCTCTCGTGCCGGTCCACCAGCGTGGCGAGGGCTCGTTCGAGCGCGGCGACGTCAAGAGGCCCGTCGAACCGGATCAGCACGGGCGGGATGTTGTAGTAGGCGGTACCGGGATCGGCCTGCTCGTGCAGCCATATCCGGTGCTGGGCCGGGGACAGCGGGTGCCGGTCGCGCCCTGGCAGCCGCGGGATGTCCGCGGCCAGCGACGAAGCCGGTAGCCCGCCCAGCCTTGCCGCCAGCCCGGCGACGGTGGGCGCCGCGAACACGGTCCCCACAGCGACGTCGAGGTGCAGGCGCGCACGGATCGCCGTGGCCAGCCGGGCGGCCAGCAGCGAATGACCGCCAAGGGCGAAGAAGTTGTCGTGCACGCCGACCTCGGCCACGCCGAGCCGCTCCGCCCAAATCTCGCACAGCTCACGCTCGATGGGCGTGCGGGGTGGGACGAACCCGTCCGGCCGTTCCTTGGCCGGCAGCGCGCTGCGGTCGATTTTCCCGTTGAGCGTCAACGGGAATCGGGGCAGGCGGACGAGGTACGAAGGAATCAAATAGTCAGGCAGCGTGCGGGCCAGAAATGGCCGAAGGTCGGGCAGCTGGACTGCCTTCGAGGTCACGTAGGCGGCGATCTGCGGACCCGTGCGGCCCTCCCGCACCACCGCGACGACGCCGTCGACGAGTTCGTGCGCGGCCAGCGCATGCTCGATCTCGCCCAGCTCTACCCGGAATCCCCGCACCTTCACCTGGTTGTCGATGCGGCCGAGGAACTCGAGGTTGCCGTCGGGCAGCCGGCGGACCAGGTCGCCGGTGCGGTACAGCCGGCCGCCAGGCACGAAAGGATCGGCGCCGAACCGCTCCGCGGTCAGCTCATCGCGGTACAGGTAGCCGCGGGCGACGGTGGGGCCGCCCAGGTACAGCTCGCCGGCCACGCCGACCGGGGCCGGCTGCCGCGCGGCGTCGAGCACATAGGTGCTCACGCAGTCGAAGGCGCGGCCGATGCAGTGCGCGACATCGGGCCGCTGTCCGTCGCTTGCCCCGTCGCCCATCCGGTGGAACGTGCTGATGATGGTCGCCTCGGTCGGGCCGTACAGCTCGATAACCTGCGCGGCCGGGAACCGGGAGGTGAGCGCGGCCAACAGCTGCCGCGGCACCGCGTCCCCGCCGACGAGCAGGCACCGCAGACGGGGATAATCGTTGTCTTCCAACCGTTCCAGCCAAGCGGCCATGAGGCTGGGCACCGCGTGGAAGAAGGTCGCGTCCGCGGTCCCGGCAACGAGTTCCCCGAGATCGGTCACCTCGGCCGGCGCCACGACACGGGCGACGCCGCCGCTGATGAGCGGCAGCAGCAGCTCCAGCAGCGAGATGTCAAACGAGTGCGAGGCCAAGCCGGGCATGGCGTCGTGCGGACCGAAACCGAATTCCTCTTGCGCGGCAAGCAGTGTGGTGGCCAGGTGCCGGTGCTCGACGGCGCAGCCCTTCGGCGTCCCGGTCGAGCCCGAGGTATAGATGATGTACGCCGCCGCGTCCGGCGCCACCGCGATCCCCGGATCGGTTTCCGGGTACCCATCGGCGCCCACACTTTCCAGCACGATCTGAGCTCGTGCGTCGGAGACCATGAAGTCGAGCCGATCCTGCGGGTAGGCCGGATCGAGCGGCAGGTACACGCCGCCGGACTTCAGGATGCCCAGCAGCCCGACCGCCAGGTCGACGGACCGCTCCAGGCGCAGGCCCACCACGGTGCCCGGCTCGACGCCGCGGGCCACGAGGTGATGGGCCAGGCGGTTGGCGCGACGGTTGAGCTCGGCGTAGGTGACCGCCTCGGCCGCCGACCGGACCGCGACCGCCTCCGCACGGTCGGCCACGGCCCGCTCGACCAGCGTGTGCACGCAGATGTCCGCGCCTTGGGCGTCGGCCGCCCGGCTCTGCGCCAGCAGCGCGGCCCGTTCCGCGTCGTCGACCAGCGGGATCTGCCCGACGGCCCGGTCGCCGTCCAGCCCCCGCACGAACACGGCGAACCGTTCTGCCAGCTCGGGTTGCGAAAACCGCGCCGGGCCCTCGGCCACCGTGATGGTGACGGGCAGTGCCACTTCTGTCCGGTACCGCGAAAGCAGGTCCCTGGTGTGGGTGGCGCGAGCCCGCAGCTGCGTCAGAGACTGCTGCACCGCCGCGACCGCCGCGGCGAACGGGCGGGCGGGGTCCACGGGCACGCGCCACGGCACCGTGTGGGCGAAGAACGGCTTGGGGTAGATGTCGACCCGCTGCGGATCGGTGAGCGCGACGTCGAACGGCCCGCGGGCCATGCGGGTCAGGAAGGCCAGCACGGCCGGCAGATCCTCGGCCGCCGCCGTCACGTCGGCCCGGAACTCCGGCACCACGATGTCCCGGAACCGGCCCAGCCAGTAGGCCTCGTTGCGGGCCACCACCGAGGACAGGTGCCGCACGAGCGCCCGCGTGGCCTCCGGGAGCTCCGGCAGCGCGTGTGGCGCGTGCAGCGCACATTCTTCGGTGAGCCGCACGAGCACGTCGTCGGTTGCGGTGGCCACCCGCAGCGCACCGGCATCGGCCCCCACGACCGTACCGGGCGGCTGCGTCGAAGGCTGGTTCGTGACCTGCAGGTCCGCGACTGGGACCACGTCGTCGCCCAGCCACACCACCGGCAGGGCCAACGGGTTCGGGTACAACTCGAAATCCAGACCGGCCACCAAGGCGCGCAGCGACGCGGCCGCCCGGCCGAAGTCGAGGACCGGATCCGGCCGGTCGTACCGGCCGAAGTAGGTGCGCTGGCGCAGATCCTGCGCCTGCGCGGTCACGTCGCCGGAAAGCAGCCGGGGCAATAGCTGCGCGAAGCTCGCCGCGCCCTCGGCGTAGCACCGGGTGTTGAGCGTGAACGCCGTCTCGCCCGCGGTGATGTCGAACCAGCGCTGGTCGAGGATCGGCCCCTCGTCGGCGCCGGCGGTCATCACATGCCAGGTGACCGCGTGCCGCGTCTCGCCGCTGATCAGCGCCCAGCTCGGCGCGTGGACGCCGGCGTAGCGGGGCAACGGCCCGTCATGGAAGTTGACCGCCAGCCTTCGGGGCAGCGCCAGCACGTCCTCGGCCAGGATCGCCGGATTGACGATGCTGAACAGGAAGTCGAACGCCGTACCGGCCAGGGTTTCCCGCAGGTCTCGGCCCGGGGCAACACTGGGGATCCCGCGCTCGGCGGCCCAGTTCAGCAGCTGCGGCTCCCGGCTTACCAGGGCGGCGATCGCCACCCCGTGTTCGAGCAGGGTCTCGCCGCACAGCACGGCAATGCTGCCCTCGCCGATGATCACACAGGACGTGTTCAAAACGAGCGCTCCAATTTAATTCCATTTGGTACCGGCGACGGTTTCAGTGCTTGACGGTGCCTTCCTGCAGACGCTCGATCATCCGCCGGGTCGTCTCGATCGGCGTCTCCCCATCGGCCCGGGAAACAAAGCCTCCCTGCAGATTGCGCAGCTCCATCCGGGTGTTCCAGCGCTCGTGGCCGCGGAATGCGATCGTCCCGTCCGGCGCGTAGGCCGGCCACGGCCGATAGTTGTTGACGCCGGGCGTGGCCCGGCCGCGCAGCAGGATCGGATCCAGGTAGAGCCCGGTGTTCGTGATCCGGGTGGTCGGACGGATGAATCCCATGTCCAGGCCGCAGCGCCGGTTCGGCGAGGTGTTCGGGCCCGAACAGTGCAGGATGTGCGGGTGGTGAATGGACACGTCGCCCGGGTTCAGCGTGATCTCGACGACCTCACCGCTGTCGATCATCTTTTGGACGAGTGAGTCGCTGGCCGACGAGAACAGCATGTTCGGCGTATCGGTGCGTAGCTCGGGACGCTCGAGCGGAATCCGGTGGCTGCCCGGAATCATCCGCAGGCACCCGTTCTCAGACGTGGTCTGGTCCACCGCGAGCCACAGGGTAAGCGCCTCCATCGGCGCAAGATTCCAGTAGGCACCGTCCTGGTGCCAAAGCACCGGCTGCCCGTCCCCGGGCGGCTTGCAGATGTAGTGCGCGGTGAACAGGGCGATGTCCGGGCCGAGGAAGAGCTGGGCGATGTCGAGCAGCCGCTCGTCGCCGACCAGGCGCACCCAGAACGCATCATCTCGCATGAGCGGGTGGTGCAGGTGCTCCGGTCGCAGGTCCGGATATTTCGCCACGAGCCAGCGCACGTGCTCGTCCACCTCGGCGACGAGATCGCTGTCGATGACATTGCGGAAGATGGCGAAACCGTCTCGCTCGTACTGCTCGACGGCGCCGACGATCTGACTCATGACACTGGCACCCTTCACTGGGAAAATGGCGGGACTCAGGCTGCGGGCGCGGTGGCGATCCGGCCTTGCTCGAGCTTGATCAGCCTGTCGGCACAGTCGAAGTACTTCTCGTCGTGCGTAATGGCGATCACGGTCTTGCCTTTGCGGCGAAGTTCCGCAAGCAGCTCGCGGTAGAAGTACTCCTTGAATTCGGAGTCCTGGTCGGCGGCCCATTCGTCGAACAGGAAGATCTCGCCGTCGTCGACGTAGCTCTGCACGAGCGCGAGGCGTTTGCGCTGGCCTTGCGAGAGGTCGAGAGTGGACAGCAATCCGTCGCTGGACTGGACCTTGTCCTGCAGATCCATCTTCTTCAGCAACGAGTTCACCAACCCGTCCGCGGCGGTCGTGCCGGTGCGGTCGACGACGTGGCCGAACAGGTAGAAATCGGCGAAGACGCTGCCGAACAGCTGCCGGTAGGCCGGGATCGCATCGTCGGCGACCCGTTCGCCGTCGAGCTCCAGATGGCCGGACTCCGGCCGCAGGAGGCCGGTGAGCAGCAGCGCCAGCGTCGACTTGCCGCTGCCGTTCCCGCCGACCACGAACACCACCTCGCCGCGATGCGCGTCGAAGTCGATCGGGCCGAGGCGGAAGCCGTGCTGGTCGGCGGCGTTGTACCGGAAACACAGGTCTCGCGCGGAGATGGTGCGCCATTGGGCCGGCACGGCGCCGCCGGTCGCGGCCGGCGGGTCGAGCACCCCCAGCGCGCTGACCTTCCGGGCACTGGCCAGGCCCTGGGCGATGTCCTGCGAGGCCACGATTACATAGTTGAGCGGGTTCATCAGGTAGAGCACCACGATGACGAACTGCATGAGCGTCACCAGGTTGACCCCGAACCAGGCGTTGCCGGTGAACACCACAGCGAACAGCGAGCTGAAGATCATCGTGCTCGACCAGGTGCCGCCGTGGTTCCACCACTTCTGCACCGCGAAGCCGAGCACCCGGTTCCGCTCGATCGACTGATCGATCACGGACATGAAGTGCCGGGCCCGAGCCTCGTTGAGCGAGAGCTCCTTCTTGCCATTCGCAATGCCGTTGAAGTGCTCGAACAGCGTGTCCTCCTCGTCGCGGATCTCGGACATCGTCCGGCCGCCCTTGCGCATCAGGTGCAGCGACGATCCGATGGCGAATGACATGAACACGGCGAAGACGGCGAACAGCGCCGGCGAGAGAATCGCCAAGTAGACAAAGGAGAACAGGATGAGGGCGGCGTTGAAAATGAACAGCGGCAGCACCATGAAGAGGGTGGCGAGCCGCCCGACGTCGGCGACCAGGCTGCCGGTCACCTGATGCTTGCCGACCTCCAGCAGCTTCTCGTAATCGAGGCGCATGTATCGCTCACTCAGGTCGCGGCGCAGGTCGGCGATGGTGGCCGAGCCGAACCGGGCGAGATATGTGCCCGATATGACACTAGTGATGAACGTCAATGCAATGAGCCCGAGGCCGTACAGCGCGACGACCTGCACCGGGTCGTGCAGGCCCGAACCGGCCAGCCGGTTCACATAGCCGAGCAGCACGATGGACAGTCCGGCGCTCGCCGCGGACAACAGCGTCGCCAGCACAATCTCGCCGCGCCGCCGGAGCAGGTACGCCTTGATCATGAGGGAATGCCGCCGTCCTGGCCCGCGAACCTTGCCGAACCCCGGCTTGACCCTGCTTCGATTCGCATCCGCGTCCTCTCCATTCCTTGACCACGTGTACCAACGCGCTCGTCGGACAACGCGTGCCATTCCGTTCGTGGCTCGCTTCGATTTGATACGCGGCGTACGGCTGCCCAGTCAAGGGGGTTCTATCCGACCGGCTCGATGTTCAGCCCGCCGCCGAAGAATGGCCGTCAACCAGACGACACTCACGCAAGCGCATAGATGACACTCTTCAAAGCCCGCGCCGCATGTCTCAGGGCGGTCGCCTGTTCACTCAGGATCGCGTCTCCACCGCACCGAGCCGACGGCTTGTCATTCTTCTATCACGTACCGCGAGACGGCCGATGGACCAGAGATGCGTTCCGAGGCTGCGGTGCACCGCCGCTCTACCCCGCTGGTGATCGTCGAGTTCGACGTCGAGGTCGACAGGGTGGATCACGACCAAGTCCGCCCCCGGTCAGGCCTTCGACCATGCACCGATGCTCCGGCGGCGCGGCCGGTGCCAGCCTGCCCTGCACGATGGCGTCGCGGAGCTGAACGCTTCATCGCCGCCCTCTTGGTCCGGTCTGACACGCACAAATTGGACCTGGAAGCCGGTCCATCCGGACCGTAGCGTCGGGAGGGTGGATAGGCAAGACCGACGGAGGCAGACAAACAAGCGACGACTACATGACGCAGGTCGATGTCCTCAATGCCACGACAACAACGCCGAGAGGTAACGTGATGGACCGATCGCTGCTCAAGCCGCTCCAGTTCGTGGTCATCATGCTGTACGTACTGGTTGCCGGAGTGATGTGGGGCACCTGGCTTTCTTTGGGCCGGACCATGAACCAGTACGACGCCGCCACCTTCCTGGCCGACGGCAAACACATGATCGACAACCTTGCCACGGTCATGGCGGTGCTGATGATCGCTTCAATGGTGGCCGGACTGGCCGCGGTCGTGCTGCTTTTCCGCGCGCATTCCATGACGGCCAGCTGGTTTTCGTTGCTGGGACTGCTGTTGATGGCCGGGGTCCTGGTCATCACCTTGGCCGTCGAGGTACCCATCGACGACCTGATCCGTAACTGGACCGAGCAAACGCTGCCGCCCGACTGGCAAGAGATACGCGCTCGCTGGGCCGCGTTCCACACCCTGCGCACGTTCGTATCCCTCGGTGCCGTCGCCGCGGCCGTGGGTGCCGCGCTGACACTGCGACAACCTGGAGCAAATCAACATTGAGCAAGTCGTACCAGATGTGTCCATACCGCTGGACGGATACACGACCGGGCCGAATGTCCGAGGAAGAGCCGATGGGCGCGGCGGTGAGCACCTGCATGCTTGGATGGCCGCACCTCCTCGGCGACGGCACCCCGCCGTTACGACGACGTCGCGGGCGGGTCAATGCGCAAGCCGCGGTCATGCTGTCCGGCAGCTTAACGGAGCGCAGCCGGGCTGAACGCTGTCGCCGACGGCGGCCCATTAGATCGGGTCATTGGGCCGGGTCCGTACGCGGGCCCAGGATCCTGCGGGCGTAGGCGTCGAATGACGAACGCGACCTCGACCGTGCCAGACCAGCAGGAATTACGCGGCAGGTGCTACGTCGCCAGGCCCAGCGGCCCGTGGGAGACTGCGAGAGTGGATGCCGAATCGTCGATGCTCGAAGTCCTCGCGGTCGTGAATTGCGGTGCAGGAAATCGAAATTCGTGGCAACTGTCGAGTCGCCTCGTAGGTGGTTTGAAAACCGGCGCGTGGAAAGTTCGGGACCTCGACGGAAAACTGGGTGTACTGAAAGGTTACGAGTGCCAGCGTTCCGCCAAGGATGTCGAAAGCTGGGCCGCACTCGTTCGAGCGGCGCGCGTGGCGGGGTGGCCGACTCCCGAATGGCACGCCTGGGGGGTCGATCGGCTGGGGTATCCGTACACGCTGGTCGACTTCGTCGAAGGGGCGCCACGGCAGCAGCTGGACGAAGCCACTCTCGATGCGCTCCTGGCAGCCACCGAGATTCAACGGGGACTAGCCGCCGGTTGTGCCGTCAACGCCGTCAACAAGTCTGCGGAGGCATGGAACTCTGTGTTCCACAACACGCAACGCTGGAAATCGGTGCTCACCCGGCGATCTCCTGATGCGCTGCGGGCGGGGGAAGCGGTCGCCCGCAAAGCCGAACCATTCCGCGACATCGAGCTTCCGGCGGTCGATCTGGTCCATACGGATTTCGGGTTGCACAACGTGTTGTTCCGCGACCGCGCGCTAGCCGCGGTCGTGGATCTCGAAGGCCTCAGCCGAGGTACGGTCTCCATTGACCTGGCCACGCTGCTGTTCGCCACCCATGCAACTGGCGCGTATGAGGAGCGCGCCCTCCAGCGGCTGATCGAGCATGCCCTCGGCCGCGACGGCGCGCCGGTGGTGACCGTGGCGTTGGCCAGCGCGCTGTTCGACTGGGTGATCTACGCCACCGCACGGCTTGGCGCGGCAGAGGTGACCGACTTTCTCGTCACGGCGACTGCACTGTTTGATCGTCTGCGGTAGCAGACCGCGGGTAGCCATGCTTCGTCAGTCTCCGTGAGACGGACGAGGTCGAAGATGAGGAAATGGCGCTGGGTGACAGTCCGTCGAATGGCTAGAAGCGGGATGTGCCTCAGATGCTAGGACACCCCACCTGCCATTTCGACTGGGTCGGCGGCAGAGTTGTCGGGAACTCGGCGAGGTCGGGCGGACAGGTAGGTGGTGTGCAGATGAGTATGCGTGCTCGGGTGCGGGCCGGTGATCCGGACGCGTTCGGGCATCTGTTCGACGACTATGCCCGAAGTATCCAGAATCATGCGTTCCGCTTGACCGGGAACTGGTCCACGGCCGAGGAGGTTGTGGCGCTGACGTTTCTGGAGGCGTGGCGGTTGCGGACCAAGGTCGACCCCGAGGGCGATTCGCTACGGCCGTGGCTGCTGGGCATCGCCACCAACGTCGCTCGCAACACGACACGAGCAGCCCGTCGACACGCGGCCGCCGTGGCGCGGATGCCTGAGCCCGGAGTGGTACCCGACTTCGCCGAGGACCTGGTCGGCAGGATCGACGACACCCGCCTGGTCGCCACGGTTCGTGCCGCGTTAGGCAAGCTTCGCCGTGCCGAACGCGAGGTGTTCGCACTATGTGTGTGGGCTGGCCTGGACTACGCAGCCGCCGCGCAGGCCCTCGACGTGCCGGTGGGCACGGTGCGGTCACGGCTGTCGCGAGCCCGCAACAAGCTGCAGAAGCTGATCGACGACGGCACGTTGCCGACGATCGAGCCGATCGGTCCGGAACCGGCCGACCGCGGCGGACAGGTAGATGGTGACCGCGAAAACGCGGCCCGGCCCTGGCAGGAGATGACTCGATGAGATTGCACTCGTCACGACCACAGGTCGACCGTGAGCAGTTGGCGCAGTTGCTGCCGGCTCCGGCCGAGCGGGACCTGCCCGAGAGCCGCCACCACGTCCTCCGGGAGTACCTGATGAATGAGATCCACCACCAGACCGTGGCACAGCGCACGACGCGAATGGTCGCTATGCGGCCCCGCTGGCTGGCGCCCTGGCTGGCCACCGCGGCGGCGGCGCTGTCCCTCGGTGCGCTCGCGCTGCTGCCCGCCAAAGACGGCACCACCCCAGGACACCAACCGGATGCCGCAACCGGACAGGCCGCCACCCCGTACGAGGTCCGCCATGCCTCGTTCACACTGGTACGCAACGCCGACGACAGCATCACCTTTACCGCGCTCCAACTCGTCGACGCGGCCGCCGCGACCCAGGCCCTCAACGGCGCTGGCATCGCCGGCCGGGTGCTGACAAACGACCTGTCCTGCACCGCTGGACCGGGCGGCCACGGCCAGATCGACCCCGCCAACCTCTACCCTGCCGACACCCTGCGCGAAAAGCACACCGGCCTGGACGCCAGCGACACGGTGACCTTCCGGTCGTCGGACTACCCGCAAGGTGGCGGCCTGCTGCTGGCGGTCGGCCAGCCCACCGGGACGGGCACCAAAGCCTCCACCGGGTATGCAGTGGGCGTATTCGCCTACGCCGACGCCGACAACATCCCCACCTGTATCAACTTCATCGATCCCGGCACCGGCCAGTAACACACCACGCCACACGCCGCGCCGGGGGTCGATCACCCCCGGCTCCGCGTGCGCCAGCCCCGCTGTCCGCTGCGGGCCGCGTCGCGGCCCGCAGCGACGATCACAGCGCATGTCTGCCGCCTGGGCGGACCGAACCCGCCACCGGCGTCGAGCATGGTGGTCACGTAGGTGTGGCGCAGCATGTGGGGTGCATCCGGGCGATGCGCACGCCGGATCTTGTGGCCAGGTGGCGCAGGCGGCGAGTGGCCGCGTACCGGTCCATGCGTCCGCCGCGCCGGTTGAGCAGGATGGGCCCAATAGCGCGCGCGAGACGGTCGACGGTTTGAACCGACGGATCTCCTGCAGCCAGCCCAGGAACAGTCCGATGTGGACCGTCGTACCCTGAGTGCGATCAAGCTTCCGGCCGGCGCACAGCGGCAAGCATGGGTGCACACAAAGGCCGCGACCAGACATTCATCCTGGCCACGGCCTTGATCGATGGTGGGCGATACTGGGTTTGAAGCAGGGACCTCTCCCGTGTCAACAAGGTCAAGTTGGCCTCGGCAGCTATCTGTGGCCATACGAGCTGTCAGGCATGGTCGATACGCAGATCATCTCCCAGTTTCCTAAAGCGAGCATCTTTCTCTCAAGGCGAGCATCGAGCCTTGGTCTACTACCGGATGGCGCTCCCGGCTGGGGCGGGCTCCGTTTGGGTTGAGCCACCGGTTGGGAGAGCGATGGCGATGGCGATGGCGATCGCGCCGTTGACACTTTCGGGCCGCTCTCCAGCGTTTTTGGGCGTTTGTGTACATTATGCCTGTTTAGGACGTATATATACCTAGACGGTACGGATGCTCCTGTTCTGCGGGCCTGCCGGATCGCTTTGGGGATCGCTGCGACGCGGCGGGTCAGCGGAGTTGTCCCCACTGGGATGGGACGGCTTTCGCGTGGCCCCAAGAGCTCGCCCCGTTGCCCTACAGGGCTGGCCGGCCAAAAACGAAAGAGAGGAAACCATGACCGAAATCCAGTTCAAGGTACGACGACTCGTCATTGCCCTGGCGGCATTTGGCATCGCGCTATTCGGCCTAGCGACCGCGGCGCACGCCTCGGATAGCTCCACGGACGGGAAGAAAGGGACGATCGAGGTCTGCAAGAAGGTGCTGGGGCCCGGCGACCATCTCAAGTTCAAGTTTGTCATCAAGAAGAAGGACGGCGAGATCGTCAAGGAGTTCACCCTCAAGAAGAACGAATGCAAGACGGTGGACGTGGACGAGGGCAAGTTCAAGATAAAGGAGGACGTCCCCAAGGGGTGCAAGCTCAAGATGATCCACGTCAAGAGCGATGAAAACGAAAACATCAAGGACCCCAAATGGCCGGCCGTCTGGGTCAAGGTGAAGAAGGACGACAAGGTCAAGGTCACGTTCTTCGACAAGTGCAAGAAGGACGACTCCAAGAAGGACGACTCCAAGAAGGACGACTGACCGGAGTAACCCTTTGTCCTGGGGCGCACCGGAGCCGGTGGGAATGCGGGCGGCGCGAACCGCCCGCATTTCCTGACGCTCCTGGCCGCGTCGAGCGGACCTTCATGGTCTCGTCGGCATGACCGACCAGGTCAACATATGAAACATTGCGGTGGGAAGTCCTCTCGATGAAAATGTCCGGGCTTCGTGGTCCTACCAACACGCGTCGACCCGCACACGCAGGCGCGCTAGCCCCGTGTTCCGCACATGAGGCGGGTTGGGTCGGCGTGGCGGGTTGATCGTTGCCTTGGCGGGGTGTAGCACCGTCGCTTGTGGACAAACGTCGTGCCCGGTATGGAGCGCCGAGTGTGGAGAAGATGTTGGGTGCGCTTCCGGTGGTGGCGGACTTCAGCCGCCGGTTGAGGTTGCGGGAGATTATCGACGTGGCGTGCCCGATGCGGGAGGTGTCCACCGCGGTGGTGACTCATGGTCAGGTGATCGAAGTGTTGGTGGCCAACAGGTTGACCTCTCCGGTGCCGCTGCTGCGGGTGCAGGACTGGGCTGCGGTGTGGGCGGTGCCGGAAGTGTTCGGGGTGGCGGCCGACGCGCTCAACGACGACCGGGTCGGGCGGGCGCTGGACGCGGTCGCTGGCCATCTGGACCACCTTGTGGGGTCGGTCGGGGCTGCCGCGATCGGCGTGTTCGGTCTGGACGTGACCCGGATGCACTGGGACATGACCTCGATTTCGCTGCACGGCGCCTACGACACCGTCGAGGAAGGGCTGCCACTGCCGAAGTTTGGCCATCCCAAGGACCGGCGCCCGGACCTCAAACAGATCCAGGCCGGGATCGCGGTGTCCGGCGACGGCGGGGTGCCGGTGTTTCACCGTGCCTTCGATGGCGGCGCCGGTGAGGTGTCCCAGGTGGTGCCGGCGATGCAGGCGTTGCAGAAGCTGGCCGGCCCGGCCCGGATGCTGATGATCGGCGACTCCAAGCTGGTGTCCTATCCGAACCTGGCCGCGATGGGCCAGGCCGGGGTCGCCTTCATCGCCCCGGCGTCGAAAAACTATGTCCCGGTCGAAGTCCTGGCCGCCCAGGACCTGTCGCAGGCGGTCGAGGTCGACTACGTGGCCGCCCGCGACGCCGCCAAGACCCCCGACCGGCGGGGCCGCTGGCATGTCCACCAGGACGCCATGAACCTGCCCGGCCCCCGCAAACGCGACCCGGTCCTGACGCTACGGCGGATCTTCGTGCACTCCTCCGCCCGCGCTACGGCGGCGGGCACCGCCCGGGCCAAGAAACTCGACCGGGCACGAGACGACCTCGGCCGGCTGACCCGCGGGCTGGGCAGCCGCCACTACCCCGACCCGGCAGCGGTCACCGCCCGTGTGCAGGCCATCAGCACCAGCCGGCGGGTCGGTGCCTACCTACGCACCACCATCGGTGTCGACGAACACGGCAAACCCACCCTGACCTGGTCGTTCAACCAGGCCACCCTCGACGCCCAAGCCCAAAGCGACGGCTGGTACGCCCTGCTGACCAACCTGGACCCCGGCGAAGCCGACGCCGCCGAGGTACTACGCCGTTACAAAGGCCAGGAAGCCGTCGAACGCCGCTACCAGGCGTTCAAAGGACCCCTCGCGGTCGCGCCCCTGTTCGTCAAGAACAACCGGCGTATCGCCGCGTTGATCACCGTGATCTGCTTGGCACTGCTCATCTTCTGCCTCGTCGAACGTGAAGTCAGACGGGCCATCGCCCCCGCCGAGAAACTCGACGACCTCTACACCGGCCGACCGGCCAAACCCACCAGCCGCCTCATCTTCGAAGCCCTCCAACAACTACGGCTCATCCCCAGCCACGGAAACGACCCGCCAGTGATCCCGCAACCTGGGCCGTTACAAACCCAACTGCTCGACCTACTCAACGTTGATCCACTCCAACTGGCCTGACCCACCCACACTCATGTGCGGAACACGGGGCTAGCCGGGCCTCATACGGCAGGGCAAGCTCCGACACATCGGCCTATCCGAAGCCTGGACCGACACCATCCGCCGCGTCCACGCCGTACCCCCGATCACCGCCCGGCAAGGGGAGTACTCACTGTGGACCCGCGACCAGGAACAATATCCTGCCGATGCTGCGGGAGCTGGTATCGGACCGCGATGCTCAATGTTCAGCTACCGCAAGCGGACCTCGGCCTGACCGGTGACGACCCAAGAACAGCAATGCAAGTAGGTACACCGCTCCCCAGCGCCTCAAGTGCCGCATACTACGGCCTGCCCCTGCTGCACCGGTCGCAAAACAGCTCTACTTCGGGGAATCGGACGCGCCGGCGCCAGGGAGAAAGGCAGCCTGCGCGCCGATTCCTGGAGGCTGTCGCTCCGAAGGCCTCACGATCCACTACGCGACAAACCTCGCCTGGCATATGCCCAAGGAAGGGCGGCCTAAACGAAGATGCCGCTCGATCGATTTCATTCTTGCGCTTTAGACCTCGACGGTGGCGCCACAAATCAGGTTTCCAGTTCCGCCTTGGCCTTCTTCGACCCGGCCGGAGATGTGTCTTCCGCTTGGCCTTGTGGTAAGGCTGCTTTTTGGTACGGCCTTTCGGTCCGGAGTGGGAACGTTTCCCGTCTGCCGCATCGTCGCGTTTAGACCGGAACATCGCGTACGCCTGCGGAGTCCGACTCTAGGTCGATGTATCCAATTTGGAGACGACGCTGGAAAACGCGGCGCGCCTGGGCGCGATCATCGAGCGGGCGCGGGTCTTTCTGGGCAGCAGCGACTTCTGGTTCGCGTGCGCGACCCGCAAGGTATCTGCCTTGGTCTATGGACCGCTCACTCGCGTGGGATAGCTGAGTCACAAATTCGGCAACAGCCGTAGATGACTGGAGGCTCGCACGGCAGCGAAAGTCGGGAGTGGCCTTCCGGGAACGCAGTTCGTCCACGGGAGGCCACTCATAGCGGGCAGGACTAGCAGTGCGGGCAGGGCTCGCGTCTCACGTTCCAGGTGAAGTTGGTAAAGGCCGTATTGCCGATGCCTGCGGCGGCTGTGACCGTGACCGTGTACGTCCCGGTTGTTCTGGCGGTGCCGGTGATCAGGCCGGTTGACGGGTTGATGGTCAGCCCAGGGGGCAGGCCGTTCGCCGACCAGGCATAGGTCCCGGTGCCGCCGGTGGCCCTCATCTGAAGCGCTGCGGTGTCCCAGACGTACATGTACTGGTTACCCGGGTTGGTGACCGTCACCGTCCCGGACGGCGGCGGGGGCGGCGGTGGAGGCGCGCTGCCGCAGCCAACCGGTAGCGGCACGCTGTGCACGTGGAGCCAGGGTGATGGCACGAAGGTGTAACCGCTGCGGCGCACGAAGCCGGTGGCGACCCCCCAGTAGATGCCGTACTTACAGGTCGTCTCCTTGGCACTGACGTAGAGCGCGGGGATGAGCGGGACGGCCGCCCCACTGGTGGCGACCTGGCCGAGGTCGCGCCAAAGCTCGACGTACAGCGACACGAAGTCCATCCAGTCGGTGCACTGCAAGGCGGCGTCGACCTGAACGCTCGCGCCCGGTGAGCCACCGCCGAACGGCGGGCTGATCGCGAGAGTGCAGGTGATGATGGCCGAGACGCCCGCGCCGGCGCTCAGGGTGAACAGCTGGCCGTTGCCCCGCGCCGCAGTGGCCTGGATCTCCTCGATCGTCGCCTTGGTCACGGTCACCGGCTGGCTCTTGCCGATCATGCCAGCGGGCGCGGCGGCGGCCGGCGCGGCGGTGGCCTCGCTCGCGGCTGTCTGGGCTTGGGTCGCCTGGGCGGGCCAAGCGGCACCGAACGCGACAACGCTTAGGGCGAGCGCGGTCACCGTGGCGGTTCGGAACCATCGTAATCTGAACATGTGGTCGATTCCTCCCTGAATCGTTCCGTGGCGCTGCGGCGCCGGGGAGGGTGAGTATCGATCCGTCGATTGGATTTTGATTGGACGGCGGCGAAGACCTCGCGCTGCCAGAATCTTGGAAAATCACGTGACGCGCGGCGCCCGATCGTCGATTATCCATGCGTGGCCACGATGAACGTCGACCGGACTAAACGCGGCCCGTCCCCCGGATCCTCCCTGACCGCGCTGGCCGGACGTGCCTTCGGCGCGATCCCGCCGCCGGCATTGGTACTGCTCGGCATCGTCAGCGTTCAGCTGGGCTCGGCATTGGCCAAGCATCTGTTCAGCGCCGTGGGCAGCTTCGGGACAGTCGCGTTGCGACTGTTCTTCGCGGCGGCGGTGCTGATGCTGTTGTGGCGGCCGTCACCGCGCATGAATCGTCGCATGTGGACAGTAGTGCTCAGCTACGGCCTGATTCTCGGCTTGATGAACCTGTGCTTCTACCTGGCGCTGGCCCGGATCCCGCTGGGGATCGCGGTCACCATCTCGTTCCTCGGGCCGCTGGCCGTGGCCCTGGCCGGGTCGAGGCGATGGCTGGACGGTGTCTGGGTCGTGCTCGCGGCAGGCGGTGTGGTCCTGCTGATGGAGGGACGCGGCGACCTCAACCTTGCCGGTTTTCTGTTCGCCCTCGCCGCGGGAACGTGCTGGGGCCTGTACATCCTGGTCGGCGCGGCGCTGGGCCGCCACACGACGCAAGGCAATGGTCTGGCTCTGGGAATGGCGGTCGCGGCACTGGTGGCTGTGCCATTCGGCGTGGCCGAGAGCGCAACGGCGCTGATACAGCCGTGGGTCCTGATTGCGGGGTTCGGCGTGGCGCTGTTGTCGTCGGTGATCCCGTACACGCTGGATCTGGAAGCACTACGCAAGATCCCACCACGCGTGTTCGGCATCCTGATGAGCCTCGAACCAGCGATGGCGGCCCTCATCGGCCTCATCGTGCTCCATGAGTTGCTGCACTGGTCGCAGTGGATCGCGGTGCTGTGCGTGGTGGCCGCATCGGCGGGCGCCACACGCGGCGCCCGCCCAGAGATCTGACCGCCGATAACGCAAACCGGCGCCTACGGCCAAGGGCCAGCCAGGGCGCGCTACCCGCCGGGAGTCCGATCCGGACGACCGGATCGGACTCGCCCAAGACGCGGCCCGAGCCGCTCAGCTGCCTTCTTGCCTACGGCGTTTCCAGGCGTCCCATGCCTTCTTGGCGCCGACGGCGATCATCGTGACGCCGATGGATATGGCGCCCGTCCCGCCCTTGTAAGGATCTTTCACCTTGCTCAGCTGGCTCGCGGCGTCCCCGGTGGTGTCGCGTTTGGTCGTGACTCTCCTCGCCGCGTCCTCCTGGTCCCCGATCTCCGCCTGGGCGCGGCGCGATCCGGGCGATAGGTCGTCGTGCAGCGGACCGCGATCGCGGTTTCGCCACCAGCCGTCCACCCAGGTCGTGGTCGAAGACCCGGTCGACCGTGGCGACCTCCGCCCCGGTTCCCGTCTGCCTCTTGACATCGCCAAGCGCGTCATAGGTTTTGGTCAGCTGTAACCCCACCGGGCAGCTTCTCGGTCACATCCTGCCCGCCGGCATCATAGATGGTGGTGAACGTGCGGTTGGCGGCGTTGGGGTAGACGGCCGTGGCCGGCTCGATCTGCGACTCCTCAAGGTGCCATGAGTTGTAGGTGGTCAGGAACGGCCAGGTCGTACCCGAAGGTGGTGACGATGGCGTCGGAAGCGCTGATCGGCTGCAGCTGCGAGACGAGCAGATCCGTGGCGTCGTAGGTGAACGTGGTCGTGGTGCCGCGGGCGTCGGTCGAGGCGACCAGGTTGCCGCTGGCGTCGTAGGTGTTGGTCTCCGACGTCTGCTGCACCCCGGCCGCGTCGAACCTCTTCGCGCCGGTCATCCGGCCCGCCATGTCATAGCCGAGGGTGGTGTAAGTGTTGTCCGGCAACGTCTTGCGGACAACCCGCCCCGGCCGCGTCGTAGTCGAAGCGGGCCACGTTGTTGGCCGCGTCAGTGAAGGTCACCTCCTCCCCCGCCGCGTTGTAGAACGTCTTGGTCACCACGCCCGCCGGGGTGCGTACCTGCGACAGCCAACCACCCAACCCATAGGTGTTGGTTGTGGTGTGGCTGGTACCGGTCTGGCGAACCACATCCGTGGCGGTCAGCACCCGGCCGAGGTAGTCGTAGGTGGCGGTGGACACCGCACCGTTGGGATCGGTCTCGGAGAGCTGGTCGCCGAGAAGGTCGTAGGTGTTCAGCGTCTCCCCGAGGTTGGGCGCGGTCTCCTTGGAAACCCTGCCCAACTGGTCGTAGGCGTAGCGGGTGATCCGGTTGAACGGATCGGTGACCGTGATGAGCTGGCCCTGCGCGTCGTAGTCGCGGGTCTCCACCGGCACGATCGGGATCGTGGAACCCGGCGGGGTATAGCTCGGGCCGGTGATGGTCCTGACCCGCCCGGCCGCGTCGTAGGCGGTGACGGTGACGTTGCCATTGGGGTCCTTCGTCTCGGTCTGCTCGCCGAAGGTGTTGTACCCGGCAAAGGAGACCGCTCGCGCCTGCACCGGAGCACCGCCACCGGACTCGGTCATCACGGCGGGCGGGATGGTCACGACGGCCTCGCCGTCCTCGTCGTACTCGTAGTCGGTGGTGTTGCCGTTGGCGTCGGTCACCGAGCGGGCCAGGCCGTCCTCGTCCAGGCGGGAGGAGGTGACCCCGGCCCCGGCCCCGGTGCGCCGGCCCAACATCAGCGGCTGCCCTGAGCTGTCGAACGCCTCGAACGTGCCAAGCAGCCGAAACTCCACGGTCCAAGATACTAATAAAACTATCGATATGTGGTACGACGGGTGGTTACCGCGATCTGGCTAGGAGGCGGCGACTTTCGCCGCGAGGTGATCCACGGTCGCGGCGCGCAGTTCCGCCGCGCCTAGGTCGATCTCGACCCCGAACGCGGACTCTAGCGCGTCGAGCAGGCGCAGCCAGCCCAGCGAGTCGACCCCCAGCTCCGACAGGGGCGTGGTGCGATCAGGTGACACCGCACCTTCGGTCGCCTCACGGACCATCGCGGCGATGCGGTCGGGCACGAATTCGGTGGAGTTTTCGGTGGAGTTCATGCCGCGCCTTTCTGGACCGAGCGCATGTACATGGCGATCTCGGCGATGGTGGGTGTGTCGAAGAACGTGTTCAGCGGCACCTGCACCCTGAAGCGCTGGTTGATCCGGCTGCTGATCCGGGTGATCGACAGGGAGTGCCCGCCCAAGTCGAACAGGTCATCGTCTGGGCCGATGTGGGGTACCGCGAGGACTTGCTGCCAGATCTCGGCCAGAGCGGCAATGAGTTCGTCCGTCGGCTCAGTGCTGTCCACAGTGGACGGTTGGGGCGCGGGCGGGTCGGGCAACGCCGAGCGGTCAAGTTTGCCGTTGGGGGAACGGGGCATCCGGTCGAGCACGACCCAATGCGTGGGCACCATGGCCGCCGGGAGCGCGTCGGCGACGTGCCGGCGCAGATCGGCCGGGCTGGGCGGTGTGCCCGTGGCGACCAGGTAGCCCACCAGGCGATCGTCGCGCAGCGCCACCGCCGCCTCCGCGACATCGGGGTGCTCCAGCAGCCGGGCCACGATTTCACCGGGCTCCACCCGATGCCCACGGATCTTGATCTGGTCGTCGGCGCGTCCGTGGTAGCGCAGCCGCCCATCCGGCCCCCACGCGCACAGGTCTCCGGTGCGGTAAAGCCGGCCCAGCTCGTTGGCCACGAAGCGTTCGGCGGTCAGCGATGGCTGGCCGAGGTATCCCTGGGCCAGTCCCGTGCCACCCAGATGCAGCTCGCCGATCAGGCCGATCGGCGCGGGTTGTCCCGCGTGGTCCAACACATAGGCCTGCGTGTTGGCGATCGGGCGGCCGATGGTGATCTCGTCGGGCCCCACACTGTCCACAGTGGAATAGATGGTGTTCTCGGTGGGACCGTAGCCGTTGAACAGCTTGCCCACCCGGCCGAGCAGTTGCTGGGCCAGCGGCAGCGGCAACGCCTCGCCGCCGGCCACAGCAACGCGGCAGGAGGGCAAACCCGCCTCGAGCAGGATGTGCCAGCCCGAGGGGGTGGCCTGGACGTGGGTGAGTTGCTCTGATTCGATCAACTGGTTGATCGCGGGGCCATCCAAGGCATCCGGCGCGATCACCAGGGTGGCCCCGGTGGTCAACGGAAGCAGCATCTCCAGCACCGAGATGTCGAATGACAGTGAGGTCAGCCCGAGCCAGCGCGCGTCCTGGCCGCTGTCGAGCACGTCGGCCAGGGCGCACAACAGGTTGCTCAGCGCGCCATGTTGCACGGCCACGCCTTTGGGCCTGCCGGTGGAACCCGAGGTGTAGATGACATACGCCAGATCCTCTGGGCGAGCGGCATAGGTGTGCGGGTTGCTTTCCTCTGATGGACAGGGCAACTCATCAAGTACCAGTACCGGGTCGGCATCGGCCAGCAGGTGCCCGCGCCGTAGCGCGGGATAAGCCGGGTCCACCGGCACATAGGCGGCACCGGCGCGCAGCACGCCCAGTACCGCGACGATCGCCTGCCAGCAACGGGGCAGGCAGATCGCGACCCGGGTGCCCGGCCCGGCCCCCCGCGCGGCCAGCGCGGCGGCGGCCGACGCCGATGCGGTGTCCAGCTCGGCATAGGTGAGCCGGTGTTCACCGTCCACAATGGCCAGTGCGTCGGGCCGCGCCGCCGCGTGCCGCGCGAACAGCTCCGGCACGGTCACGGCCGAATACGTCGCCGCGGTGCGATTCCATTGCCGGACAACCAGATCCTCTTCCGATCGGGGCAGGATCGGCACGGCGGCGGCGGGCTGGTCGGGGTCGTCGAGCATGTGTTCCAGCACGGTCACCAGATGCCAGCCGATCCGCGCCACCGCGTCGACGTCGATGACCGCGGGGTCGTGTAGCAGGCTCAGCCGCAGCCCGTCGGGGGCGTCGACGGCCAGCAGGTGCAGTAGGTTACGCGCGGCACCGGTCGGCGGTGACCAGTCCACGCGCGCGTCGACCGCCTCGAAGCGGGGCTCGCTGACCTGCCGGCGATAGCTCACCGACACCGGCGTGAGCGCCGGCGCCGGTCGCGCCGGACCGCTGACGGCGTGGGTGAACGGCACCGAGCGGAACCGGTAGAGCTCTCTTAGCCGGGCCCGCAGCGCGCAGGCGTAGTGCGCCACCGTGCCGTCGGCCGGGGCTACCGACAGGGGCAGGTCGTTGACGAACAGGCCGATCGCGTCGCGGGTCTGGTCGGTGCGGGTGGACAGTGACAGCGTCACGGGCTGGCCCTGGTTGCCGTAGCGGGCCAGCAGCAGGTGCAACGCGGTCAGCAACAGCTCGAACCGGGTGACCCCGAGCTTGTTGGCACCCACGTCGAGGCGGTCAGAGAAGGCGGGCGGAAGGGGTACCGGATAGGAATGTCCACTGTTGACGGTAAGGCTGTGCCGGCGCAGGCCCGGCAGGACCAGATCGGATGCGGTGCGGCCACCAGACCAGAATGCGCGGGCCTCGGGCAGCAGCGCGGCCACCTGTTCCTGTTGCGCGGCAACGATCTGGCCCGGCGCCGGTGGCGGCGGCCCGAGCGGGGCCGCGTTGTAGGCGGTGGCCAGTTCCCGCACGAAGATGTCTTTGGACTCGCCGTCGAAGACCAGGTGGTGGGCCAGCAGCCGCAGCGTGTGTCCCTCCAGCGCCAGTCGGGTCAGCGGGCCGAGCTCCAGATCGAACGGGCTTTCGTCGAGGTGACCCCGCAGGATCACCTTGGTCGCGGCGGGCACAAGGCGCGGCTCACCGTCCTGTATGGACAGACGGCAGGACAGCACCGGATGCCGCTGCAGCACCATGGCACACGCCCGCGCGAGCGCGAGTTCGTCAAGTCCCGGCCCGAACTCGATGGCCAGCGCCATCCGGTAGGCATCGCCGGCGGCGCCCGCCTGCTCGGTGAACCAGACCGCATGCTGGGCATAGGACAGCTCGGTCATGCCGCTCCCTCCGGTGGGCCGGCAAGGCCGGCGGCCAGCTGTCGTTTGTGGACTTTGCCGCCCGCGTTCCGGGGCAACTGGTCGCGCAGCACCAACCGGGCCGGGAGCTGATAGTCGGCCAGCCGGGTGGACAGGAACCGGCGCAGCTCAGGCAGGCTCGGCTCGCTTCCGGCCGGGACCACCACCGCGGCGAGCACGTGGCCGAGCACCGGGTGCGGCACCCCGACCACCGCCGCGTCGGCCACCTGGGGATGTTCGAACAGGGCCGCCTCAACCTCCACTGTGGACACCTTGAACGCGCCTGTCTTCACCACGTCCTCGCACCGGTCGACCAGGTATAGATAACCGTCCGCGTCCAGGCGGCCCAGGTCACCCATGCGCACCCACTCGCCCTGGAACGTGTCTCCGGTCGCGACCGGGTCGCGGAAATATTCGCGCGGGTGCGACGAATGCAGCCACACCTCGCCGGTTGCCCCTTGTCGCAACGGCTTCCCGGCCCCATCGGCGATCATCAAGGTGCCCGGCGTCGGCTGCCCGATCGCGTCCGGCCGCCCCGGATCAAAGATCATTTCGGTTTGCGCCGGTGCCGCCTCGGTCGAGGTGTAATAGTTGACCACTGCGGCGTTCGGGAACATCGAGGCCAGGCGCCTGGCCACCACCGGGGGCAGCGGGGCCGCGGTCGAGCCGACCAGGTGCACGTGATCGAGCGGCGTCTCACCAAGGGCCCCAAGCAGTTCCACCGCTAGGGCGGGCACCAGGAACACCGTGCCGACCTCGGTGTCGGCGATCAGCCGGGCGAACCGGGCCGGGGTGGCCCGCGCCAAGGTGAGGCTGCCCGCTTTGGTGTAGAGGGCGTTGAGCAGCATGGTCTGCGCGGCGTTGGTACCGATCTCGAAGGCGTGCGCGAACCGGTTCGAGTGTCCCAACCGCAGTCGTTTCGGGTGCCACGGTGCGCCTATGGTCAGGTTGGCGTGAGTGGCCGTCACACCCTTGGGCCGCCCGGTGGTGCCCGAGGTGTAGAGGATCTGGGCCGGGCTGTCCGGCATGGGTTCGGTCAGCGGGAGCCGGGTTTGGGTTGCCACATCGGCCGGCGTCGCGGTCCACACCCCGGTGACGTTGGGCGGTGTGCCGTCGTGCAGCAGCGCCGTGGCGCCAGAATGGGTGAGGGCGTAAGCGATCTGGGCCTCGGAAAGGCGCGCCGTCAGCGGCATCGCCACCGCGCCGGCGCGCTGCACCGCGCAGTAGGCCACGGCGAACTCCGGCCACGACGCTGGGCCGAACACCAGGGCGACCCGGTCGCCCCGGCGCACACCGCGCTCGCGCAACCCGTGGGCCGCCGCATTGGCCCGTTCATGCCAATCGGCGAGCGTCAGTTTCGTGCCACCACGTACTTCGATGGCGACGTGGTCGGGGTCCAGGCTGGCGCGCCAAGCCAGAAAGCCTGGCACCGTGCGCGGCGGCCGGGACAACTCTCACCTCCACCTCTCGGGTGCGGACGGACGCCTCATCAGCCTTGCCGATAGGGCGACGGTTGACATCGGTAGAACGGCTAGTCGGAAAGCGCTTTCCTTCCGATAGCCCGCTCCGGGAGTCTGTGTGGTACTTATCGACACAGGTAACCAGATAAATATTGGCGTCAATGGCCGGAAGGAGAGTGCGTGACGACCGCATTGTCGGCTGCGGCCGCCTTCACCGGGGAACCGGGAACACGCCTCGCCCCCTTGACATGGGGACAGCGGGCGCTGTGGATGGCGATGAACCGTCGCGGTCCCAGCTCCGCCAAGCTGATCAGCCTGCGCCGGGTCGTCCCCGTGCCGCGGCGTGCGCCGAGCGACCTGGAGTCCGTGCTGCGGGCCATCGGCGCGCTGATCGCACGGCACAGCTCCCTCCGCACGAAGATCCACTTTGATCGAGGGGTTCAAGAAGTCGTCGCCGCAGGAGCGCAGCCGGTGCGGCTGGTCCCGGCCGACCCGGCCGACCCCGACGGTGCCGTCACCGCGAAACGACTCGCCGACGAACTGTCCGCCGCCCCTTTCGACCACCAACACGAGCTGCCGCAACGCATCGCGCTGGTGTTGGTCGACGACAGCCGGGTGCGACAAATCGTGATCGTTTTCAGCCACGCCACGGTGGACTTCCAGGGTGCGGAGTTGGTGCAACGGGATCTGCGGCAGCTCCTGCTGCGCGGCGAGATCCCGGGTCCGGCCGGGCCGCAGTCGGCCGATATCGGTGTCCTGGAACAGAGCGAGGCCCACCAGCGCCGCGGCCAACGCGCGACGCGCCACTGGGTGGCCGGCTTCCGCCGCCTGCCCGCCGACACCTTGCCCGAGGTCGGGCCGCAGGACGAGCCGCGGTGGCGACGCCACATTCTGGCCTCGGCGGCGGCGGACGTGGCGATCCGGCTCATCGCCCGGCAACATCGGGTCTCCAGTGCCACCGTGCTGCTCACCGCCGTCGCCGGGACGATCGCGCGATGGTCCGATGCGGACACCTGCGGCATCCACACGATGGTCAACAACAGAGCCATCACCGAGTACCGCCACGCGGTCGCCAAACTGAACCAGCTGGGCCTGCTCGTGGTGGATTTCGCCACGCGACCTAGCTTCGCCGACGCCCTGCCACAGGTGTGGCACGCCGCCATCGATGCCTACCGGCACTCCTATTACGACCCGGCAGTCATGGCCGTCGCGTTCGAGGCGGCCGGGTTGCCCTACGCGAGCGGGATCAGCCCGCACTGCTATCTCAACGACATCCGGCTCAGCCCGGCCGATACCGACCTATTTGGACGCGATACGGCGGAGCACGCGGTGCGGGCCGCCATGCGCCACAGCACCTTCACCCTCGCCGAGGGGATCGACAATTTCACCTGGCGAATACGAGTCGAGATCATCGATGTCCCGGTGGGCATCGGGCTGGCGCTGACCGGCGACACGCGGTTCCTTCCGCGGCCCGTCGCCGAGCGGCTACTGCGGGAAATCGAAGAGCTTTTGGTCGAGGCGGCGTTTCGGGACGTGCCCTGGCCCTGGACAGTGGGGGGACAACACCATGCTTGAGCTGCCGCTTTCGGCCGCACAGGAGCGATTCTGGTTTCTCGACCGCTTCGAGCCGGGTCAGCCCAACAACGTGACCCTGTCCCGGCGGCTGGCCGGGCCGCTGGACGCGGACTTGCTCGGCGACGCGCTGAGCGCCGTCATGTCCCGGCACGAGGCGATACGCGCCACGTTTGCCGAGCGCGACGGCCGCCCGGTGCAGACCATCGCCGACCCGTACCCTTTCGCGCTCGAACAGCACGATCTGCGCGGGGATGCCTGGGCCGAGCAGCGAGCCCGCGACATCGGGCAGCGTGTCTTCGAAACCCGTTTCGACCTGGCCAAAGGCCCGCTGCTGCGGGTGGTGTTGGTATGCCTGGCCGACCAGGACCACGTGCTGTTCGTTGTGGCTCATCACATTGTCTGCGATGGCAGTTCCTTGTCGATCCTGCTGCGCGACATCCGCACCGTCTACGCCGCGGCGCTGGAAGGCCGAAGGCACGAGTGGGCACCGATCCCGTTCACGTGGGCCGACTACGTGCGGGAGCAGGCGGATACGCCACCGGAAAAGGTCGAGCAGGATCTGGCGTATTGGCGTGAGCGCCTGGCCGGGGTCGCCGCGCTGACACTTCCCACCGACCTCGGCCGGCCGATGTTCAAGACGCCGCGCACGGAACGGGTACAACATGATTTGGATAAAAGTCTCGCGGCAAGGCTGGAGCGGCTCGCCAAAGACCAGCGCTGCACGCTGTTCATGGTGCTGCTCGCCGCGTACCAAGTCCTTTTAGGACGGCATGCCGGGCAGGACGACGTCTGTGTCGGCGTGGCCAGTGCCGGGCGTGGCCGGGCCGATCTGGAGCCCTTGGTCGGGCTGTTCGTCAACACGCTGGTGCTGCGCGGCGACCTGTCCGGTGACCCGAGCTTTCGCCAGTTGCTGGGGCGCACCCGCGCCATGGCGCTGGATGCCTATGCGCACCAGGAGATTCCGTTCGAGCGACTGGTCGGCGAGCTGGATGTGGCCCGCGATGTGAGCCGGACCCCGCTGTTCGAGACCATGTTCACGTTGCACCTCTACGAGCGGGCCGACATGGCTTTGCTGCCCGGCGTCACCGGCACCGCGTTCGGGGTCGGGGCGACACAAACCCTGTTCGACATCGTCTGTGACGCGTGGGCCAAGGCCGACGGGGGCATCGGGCTGATCGCCCGGTACGACTCGGCGTTGTTCACCCCGGAGACCATACAAAACCTGTTGCACCGCTATGAGATCCTGTTGCGGTCCGCGCTCGAGGACCCGGACCGGCCGATCTGCGGGCTGCGGCTGGACGACCCGGCGGCCAGCCGCGGCGTGCTCGCGCTGGGACAGGGCCCGCGCCGAAAATACGCCGGCACCGTGCTGGATCTGATGGCGCCGCACACGGGACCCGCCGTCGGCGATTACAGCTACGCCGAACTCACCACCCGCAGTGTCCAGATTGGACGCTATCTGTGGGAGCGGCAGGTGCGCCCGGGCGACATCGTCGCGGTCCGCATGGACCGCACCCCGGACCTGGTGGCTACCCTGCTTGCCGTGTGGCGGTGCGGCGCCGCCTACCTGCCGATTGATCCCAGCCTCCCCGATACGCGGGTCGCGTGGCTACAGCAGGACGCCGCGGCCAAGATGCTGGTGACCGACGCTGATGTTGCAGCTATCGAGCGCCACGTCAGTGTCATGTCCGATGTGGAGCTTGCCGGTTGCGGTCCGCGGGATCTCGCCTACGTGCTCTACACCTCCGGCTCCACCGGGATACCCAAAGGGGTCGCGGTGCCGCATGGCGCGCTGACCAACCTGCTGCTGTCGCTGCGGGACACGCTGGACTCGGGTCCGGGCGACGTGTGGCTCGGGCTGACCTCACTTTCCTTTGACATCAGCGGTTTGGAGCTCTATCTGCCGCTGGTCACGGGCGCGCGATTGGTGCTGGTGCCCGACGAGGTCACCAAGGACGGCACGCGCGTTGTCGGCATCATCGCCGATAACGGGGTCACCCACGTGCAGGCGACCCCGGCCGGATGGCGCATGCTGCTCGACTCGGGGTTCGGCAATACCGCGGTGACCGCACTGACCGGCGGTGAGGCATTGCCGCCCCGGCTGGCCAGGCAACTGCGGCCGCGGGTGAAACGACTGTGCAATGTGTACGGTCCGACGGAGACCACGATCTGGTCCACGCTGAACCCCAACGGGGACAGCACTTTGGGCGCTCCGCTGGGCAACACCCAGCTGTATGTGGTGGACAGCCGGCTGCGCCCGGTGCCCGCGGGTGTCCCCGGTGATCTCGCCATCGGCGGCGCGGGTGTGGCGTGGGGTTATCTTGGCCGGCCCGGTTTGACCGCCGGCAGGTTCGTGCCCGACCCGTTCGGGCCGCCCGGGTCCCGGCTGTACCGTACGGGCGATCGGGTGCGCTGGTCCAGCGGCGGCAAACTGGAATTCCTTGGGCGGGCTGACAATCAGGTCAAGATTCGGGGGTACCGAATTGAGCCCGGCGAGATCGAGGCGAGGCTCACCGAGCATCCGCGGGTCGGGCAGGCCGCGGTTGTCGTCGCGGGCGAGGGACACGACGCCCGCCTGCTCGCGTATGTGACACCGGCCGCCGACGCGCCGGCCCCGGCCGGCCGGGATCTGCGAGGTTACCTCGCGGCTCAGCTACCGTCCTATTTGGTACCGGCACAGGTCGCCGTGCTGGAAGCCTTGCCCCTCACCGCCTCCGGCAAGATCGACCGCAAGCGGCTGCCCGAGATCGAGGTAGACGTTGAGGCACGGGAGTACGTAGCCCCGCGCACCGAGATGGAACGGGCGATCGGGGCGATCTGGTCGGAGGTGCTGGGCCGCGAACCGGTGGGAGCGCTCGACGACTTCTTCGAACTCGGCGGCCATTCGCTGCTGGCCACCAAGGTGATCTCGCGACTGACCGCCGCTCTCGGCGTCGAAGTGCCGATCCGGCTGCTTTTCGTGCACCCGGTGATGGAGGAGTTCGCCGCGGCGGCGGAGGCACAGCTGGTCGCAGAGGTGCAGCGGCTCTCGGACGAACAAGTCGCGGCGCTGCTGGCCGAGGAGGAAAGAGCGTGACCGCCGCCCTGTCCGACGAGGCGCGGGCACTGCTGGCCGCCCGGCTGCGCCGCCTGGAGAAGGCGGCGCAGGAGCGCACGCAGGAGCACAGCGGCCCGGCGGAGGAGATCGCGCGGTTGCCGGAGGGCACGCCACCGGTGATGTCGTTCGCCCAG
>Ga0075418_10000119_pt1 | contig 68737 bp, 55 predicted proteins | sample SoiMetdeltSBSDD2_FD_81776 | JGI IMG/M metagenome (GOLD analysis project Ga0075418, IMG submission 81776) | Bulk soil microbial communities from a Populus tree surrounding site in Tennessee, USA - Soil MetaG P. deltoides SBSDD2 | ecosystem: Environmental > Terrestrial > Soil > Tree plantation...
CTTCCCGGTCTCGAGGGAGACGAGGCGCGAAAGCTCCTCCTTCCGCGCCCGCAGCTCCTCGCCGAGCTGGCGGACGACCTCCCCGCGCTTGGGCGCCGGGACCATCCTCCAGGTCGCGAACGCGGCCTCCGCCGCGGCGACGACGGCTTCGTAGTCGTCGGCGGTCGCCTGCGCCACCCGCCCGAGCGGCGCCCCGGTCGCGGGGTTCTCCGAGACGAGGGCGGGCCCCTGGGTGGGCCGCCACGTGCCGGACGAGGCGCCCGAGCTGGACGCGGCGACGGAGAGCGCGGCGAGCGTGTCGGCGACCGCGGTGGGCGTCATGGGGACCTCCGATTCATGGGCGAGGAGCGGGCATCGTAGCAGGCGGAAGCGTGAACCGCGGGGAGTCGGGCGTGAAGCGTTCGCGTGCCGACGCGGCCAGCGAGAGGCGCCCCGAGAGGCTCGCGGAGGCGATCATCGCGAGCCTCCCGCCCTCGCGGACGATCAGCACCGCCTCGGCGCCCGGGTACCGGCGCAGGATCTCCGCCGCCCCCCGCGACCCGGCGACAAACAGCGCCGTGCTCAGGAGGTCGCTCGTCGTCCCCGCTGGATGCACCGCCGTGGCCTGGAGGACGTCGGTCGCGGCGGGGCGACCCGTTCGTGCGTCCATCAGGTGGCCGTACCGGATCCCGTCGCTCTCGAACCGGTTCTCCGCATCGGACGACGTGGCGACACCCCGATCCCCCGGAAGCCGGATCGTCGCCAGCGTCCCGCGCTCGGCGTCTTCGGGATCCGCGAGCCCGATCGCGGCGCCGCGCCCGTCGAGCGCCATCATCCCCCCGCCCAGGTCGAGCGTGATCGCGCGCAACCCGGTCCCCCGCTCTCCGCGGAGCCGGGCGGCCGCCAGGTCGAGCGCGCATCCCTTCGCGATGCCGCCCAGATCGAGCTCCATGCCCGCGTCCTCGAACCGGATCGCGCGGGCGTCGCGGTCGTGGACCACGCGCGCGCTCCCCACGTGGGCCAGCGCCCGCTCGATCTCCTCGTCGGTCGGGACGCGCGGGCGGCGCGGGCGGAACCCCCAGAGCGTCATCAGCGGGCCGACCGTGGGATCGAACGCCCCTCCGGTCGCCTCGGCCGCATCGAGCGCCGCGGCGAGGCACGCGGCGAGCTCGGCGTCGTCCACCCGCGCCGTCCCCGACCGGGCCTCGCGGTTGACCCGCGCCAGCTCGCTCGTCTCCGACCAGTTGCTCATCGACGCGTTCACCTCGTCGAAGGCGGCGCGCGCGATCGCGATCGCCCGCTCGCGCGCATCGGCAGGCCCCCCCGAAACCGCCACGCGGGCGTAGGTCCCCATCACCGGCCACGAGCGCTCCGTGCGTCCGATCGCGCACGCAGAAGCGCACGCGGCGGCCAGCGTCGCCGCGACTGCGCGCCTCATTGCCCGGCGTCCCTCCGAAACGTAGGATACCGGGCGGAATGAACGGGTTCGGGCAGAACTCCGGATACGTGGACGAGCTGTACGCGCGCTACCTCGCCGATCCGAGCTCGGTCAGCGAGGCCTGGCGCGACTTCTTCGCCGACTACAAGCCCGCGGCAGGCGCGGCCGCAGCCGAGGCCGAGGACGGCGTCCCGCTGACCGGCGCGAAGGCGCGCCTGGTCGCCAACATGGAGGACTCGCTCTCCGTTCCGACCGCGACCTCGGTCCGCACGATCGCGGTCAAGTTCCTCGAGGAGAACCGCAGGGTCGTCAACCATCACCAGGGAGCGCGGTTCGGCGCCAAGGTGTCGTTCACCCACCTGGTCGCCTGGGCGCTCGTCCGCGCGGTCGAGAAGCACCCCGCGATGAACGCCGGCTTCTCCGAGATCGACGGCGTGCCGCACGTCCTCGATCGCGACGCGATCGCGCTCGGGGTGGCCGTCGATGCGGAGCGGCGCGGGGAGCGCGTGCTGCTCGTCCCCAACGTCAAGAACGCGCAGGGGCTCGACTTCCCGAGCTTCGTCGCGGCCTACGACGACGTGGTCGCGCGCGCCCGGGCCGGCTCGGCGCGCGTAGAGGACTTCGCGGGGACCACGATCACGCTGACGAACCCCGGGACGCTCGGCACGACGCTCTCGGTCCCGAGGCTGATGGCCGGGCAAGGGGCGATCGTCGGCTGCGGAGCGATCGGCTATCCGCCCCAGTACGCCGGGATGAGCGAGGAGACGATCTCGAACCTCGGACTGTCGAAGGTCCTGACGCTGACCTGCACCTACGATCACCGGATCATCCAGGGAGCGGAGTCGGGCTCGTTCCTCGCGACGATCGAGAAGCTGCTGCTCGGCGAGGACCGGTTCTATCACCGGATCTTCGAGGAGATGTCGATCCCGCAGGAGCCGGTGACCCTCGGCGACGGCCGGACCGCCGCCGCGGGGCGCGCCGGAGGAGCCGAGGCGGTCGAGCGGCAGGCCGGGGTCATCCAGCTCGTCCGTGCGTTCCGGGTGCGGGGGCATCTCTCCGCGCATCTCGACCCGCTCGGCTCTCCCCCGCTGCACCAGGAGGAGCTCGACCTCTCGTTCTACGGGCTGTCCGTCTGGGACCTGGATCGGCGCTTCGCGGTGGGGACGCTCGCGGGGAGCCGCGAGACCCGTCCGCTGCGCGAGATCCTCGACGTCCTCCGCGATACCTACTGCCGCTACGTCGGCGTCGAGTTCATGCACATCCAGGAGCTTCCGATCCGGCGATGGCTCGAGCAGCGCATGGAATCGACGCGGAACGCGGCCCCGCTCTCCCCCGAAGAGCAGGGGCGGATCCTCTCGAAGCTCAACGACGCCGAGGCGTTCGAGAAGTTCCTCCACACGACCTACGTGGGGCAGAAGCGGTTCTCCCTCGAGGGGGCCGAGACCCTCGTTCCGATGCTGGACGACCTGCTCTCCCACGCCGCCGACGCCGGCGTCGAGGAAGCGGTGATCGGCATGGCGCACCGCGGCCGGCTCAACATCCTCTCCAACGTCGTCGGCAAGTCGTACGCCGCGATCTTCCGGGAGTTCGAAGGGGAGCTCGATCCCTCGAGCGCCCACGGGTCCGGCGACGTCAAGTACCACGTCGGGGCGGGCGGCGCGCACACGGCCCCGTCGGGCGCCGCGGTCGCGGTGACGCTCGCCTCGAACCCGAGCCATCTGGAGGCCGTGGACCCGGTCGTCGAAGGGATGGTGCGTGCGCGGCAGGACCGGCTCGGCGACGCGGCTCACGAGCGCGTGCTTCCGATCCTGCTCCACGGCGACGCCGCGTTCGCCGGCCAGGGGGTCGTCGCGGAGACGCTGAACCTCTCGCTGCTGCGCGGGTACAGGACGGGGGGGACGGTCCACATCGTCGTCAACAACCAGATCGGCTTCACCACCGCGCCGCAGGACGCCCGGTCGTCTCCGTACGCCACCGACGTGGCGCGCACGGTGCAGGCGCCGATCTTCCACGTCAACGGGGACCAGCCGGAAGCGGCGGTGCGCGTGATGCGCCTCGCGCTCGCGTTCCGCAACGCGTGGAAGCGGGACGTCGTGGTGGATCTGGTCTGCTACCGCCGGTGGGGCCACAACGAGGGGGACGATCCCTCGTACACGAACCCGCTCCTTTACGCGAAGATCGAGGCCCAGCGCTCCGTACGGAAGCTGTACACGGAGGAGCTGCTGCGCCGCGGCGACCTGACGCCCGAGGCGGCCGAGCGCGCGCTCACCGAGTACCGGGCCCGGCTGACGTCGGCGTTCGAGGAGGTGCGGCGCATGCGCGCCGACGCGGAGGGCGTTCCCGTTCCCGAGGAGCGGGAGCCCTCGGAAGGCGCCGCCCGGCCGAGCCTCGACACCGCGGTCCCTCGCGACCGGCTCGTCGCCATCCTCGAGGCGGTCGAGCGCGTTCCGGAAGGGTTCGAGATCCATCCGAAGCTCGCCAAGCAGCTCGCGCGGCGCCGTGAGCAGCTCGACGGGGACCTCGTGGACTGGTCGCTCGCGGAGACCCTCGCCTTCGGCTCCCTCGTCCTCGAGGGGATCCCGGTGAGGCTCTCCGGGGAGGACACCGGCCGGGGGACCTTCAGCCAGCGTCACGCCATCCTCTACGACCACCGGAACGGGTCGCGGCACATTCCCCTCGCGCGCCTGGCGCCGAGCCAGGCGCGGTTCCAGGTCTACGACTCGCATCTCTCCGAGTTCGCCGTCCTCGGCTTCGAGTACGGGTACAGCGTCGCCGATCCCTCGACCCTCGTCCTCTGGGAGGCGCAGTTCGGCGACTTCGCGAACGGGGGCCAGGTCGTCATCGATCAGTTCATCGCGTCCGCGGAGGAGAAATGGAGCCTGAGGAGCGGCCTGACGCTCCTGCTCCCCCACGGCTACGAAGGGCAAGGACCCGAGCACTCGTCGGCCCGGATCGAGCGGTTCCTCCAGCTCGCCGCCCGGGGGAACATCCGGGTCGCGAACCCGACCACCCCCGCACAGTACTTCCATCTCCTCCGCAGGCAGGCCCGTGCGGCGGAGCGGAAGCCGCTGATCGTCTGCACGCCGAAGAGCCTGCTCCGCCACAAGGAGGCCGTCTCCTCGGCGGCCTCGCTCACGAGAGGCGCCTTCGAGCCGGTGCTCGACGATCCGCTCTCGCCGGATCCCGCGGACGTGCGCCGGTTGGTGCTGTGCAGCGGGAAGGTGTACTACGAGCTCGACGCCGCCCGCCGCGAGGCGTCCCCATCCGACGTCGCGATCGTCCGGCTCGAGCAGTGCTATCCCTTCCCGTCCGCGGCTCTGGAAGGCGTCCTCGCCCGCTACGCCCGTGCCTCCGACCTGTGCTGGACGCAGGAGGAGCCCCGCAACATGGGAGCGTTCGGGTTCGTCCAGGACCGGCTCGCTCCGATCCTTTCGGGCCGCGCGCTCCGATACGCGGGGCGTCCGCGCAATCCGTCCCCGGCGACCGGCTCCCACAAGCGGCACGTCGCCGAGCAACGGGCGCTGGTCCGCGAGGCGCTGACCGGCGCGGCCTCCGAGGCGGCGCTCCTCCGGCCGTGAGCCCCGCGCGTCCGCGCGTCGTGATCGTCGGCGCCGGCTTCGGCGGACTGCGCGCCGCCCGCGCCCTCGATCGTGTGCCGGTGGAGGTCCTCCTCCTCGACCGCAACAACTACCACCTCTTCCAGCCTCTCCTCTATCAGGTCGCGGTCGGGGCGCTTCCCCCGTCCGAGGTCGCTTATCCCGCGCGATCGATCCTCCGAAAGCAGAGGAACCTCGAGTTCCGCGTCGCGGACGTGTCGGGCTTCGACCTCGCGCGGCGACGCGTGCTCACGACGCGAGGCGAGATCCCCTTCGACGTCCTGATCGTGGCCGCCGGGGCCGCGACGAACTACTTCGGCATGGAGGACATCGCCCGCAACGCGTTCGACCTCAAGGACCTGCCCGACGCGCTCCGTCTTCGCAATCACCTGATGCGCTGCTTCGAGGACGCCATCGCGGCCGCGGATCAGGGGGAGCGACGGGCGCTCCTGACGATCGCCGTGGTCGGCGGGGGGCCCACCGGCGTGGAGGTCGCCGGAGCCGTCTCGGAGCTGCTGCGACGCGTGCTCACGCGGGACTACCGTGCGATCCCTCCGGAGGAGGTGCGCGTCCTGCTGCTGGAGAACGGCGACCGCGTCCTCGCGGCCTTCCCGGAGCGGTTGTCCGCGGCAGCGGCCGCGAGCCTGCGCAAGCTCCACGTGGAGGTGCTCTTCGGCTCCCAGGTCCAGGGATTCGACGGGACGACCGTCCGCCTCGCCGGCGGTGGGACGCTCGCGGCGCGCACGCTCGTCTGGGCGGCGGGGGTCCGGGCGTCCCCCTTGACCGCGACCCTCGGCGTGCCCCTCCACCGGTCGGGGCGCATCGTGATCGCCCCCACTCTCGAGGTCGCCTCCGCGCGCGACGTCTACGCGATCGGGGACGCGGCCTACCTCGAGACCCCGGCCGGGCCCGTGCCGATGCTCGCCCCGCCGGCGATGCAGATGGGGGTCGCCGCCGCGCGCAACATCGCGCGCCGCCTCCGCGGCGAGCCCCTGGAGCCGTTCCGCTACAGGGACCCCGGCACCATGGCGACGATCGGCCGCTCCGCGGCGGTGGCCGTGCTCGGGCGATTCCAGTTCCGCGGGTTCGTCGCCTGGCTGGTCTGGCTGTTCGTCCACCTGATGCAGCTCGTCGGCTTCCGGAACAAGATCGTCGTGCTGGTCGACTGGGCGTGGCAGTACCTCTTCTACCGTCCGGCGTCCGCGCTGATCCTCGAGCGGGACGAGACTTTGCAATACAAAGAACTTGACAAGACGTCCGGCAGCCCGTAGGCTGGGAACCGATGAGCGCTCTCCCCCGGCCCGACGACGATCCCGCCGCGCCGACCCCGCTGCACGACCATGCCTTTGAGAGCCTGCGCGTCATCCGGGAGGCGATGGAGCGCGCCGGCTCGTTCACGGCGGTCCCCGGGGTCGCCACGATGGCGGTCGGCGCGACGGCGATCGTGGCCGCGCTGCTCGCGCATCGCGCCGGGACGGGGCCCGGCTGGCTCCTCGCCTGGATCGGCGAAGGGATTTTGGCGGCGGCGATCTCCGTGGCGGCTATCGCGAGAAAGGCGCGGCGCCTCGGATTGCCGCTGGACTCGGGTCCATCGCGGAAATTCGCGCTCGCGTTCGCGCCCGGCCTCGTCGCGGGGGCGACGATGACCTGGGCTCTCGCCTCGCAGGGCCTCGGCGCGCTGCTGCCCGGGACCTGGCTCCTGATCTACGGGACCGCGGTCACCGCCGCCGGCGCGACCTCCGTCCGGATCGTCCCGCTGATGGGCTCGTCGTTCATGGCGCTCGGCATCGCGGCGCTGGCGTGCGCGCCGGGGTACGGCGACTGGTTCATGGCGGCGGGGTTCGGCGGGCTGCACCTGGCGTTCGGCGCGGCGATCGCGAGGAGGCACGGTGGCTAAGAAGGCCGCGATCGCTCATGAGACCGCGCGCGGCCGCAGATCGGCCCTGCCTTCGGCGGTCCGCCCGGGAGCGGCGGTCGCCACCCTCGACCGCGTCATCCACGAGAGGGTGCGCCTCGCGATCGTGAGCGCGCTCGCCGTCAACGACGCGATGACCTTCGGCGACCTCAAGGCGCTCCTGGGCACGACCGACGGCAATCTCAGCGTTCACGCCCGGAAGCTCGAGGAGGCCGGGTACGTTCAATGCGCGAAGGGGTTCGAGGGGCGGGTCCCCCGGACGGAGTTCCGTCTGACCGCCGCCGGACGGAAGGCGCTCGAGAAGTACCTCGCCCACATGGAGGCGCTGATCCGGGCCACGCGCAAGGGCTGATGGCCAATCTCCCGCGACACACCGCGATCATCCCCGACGGCAACGGCCGGTGGGCCGAGGCTCGCGGTCTCCCCCGCCCCTCCGGTCACAAGGCCGGAGCCGACGCCGTCCGGCGCTCAGTGGAGGCGGCGCGGGAGATCGGCCTTCCGCTCGTGACGCTCTACGCCTTCTCGTCCGACAACTGGCAGCGCCCGCGCCGCGAGGTCGAGACGCTCTTCTCCCTCCTGCGCCGCTATCTCGACGAGGAGACCGCGCGCCTTCGCGAGCAGGAGATCCGCATCGAGGCGATCGGCCGGCGCGACCGGCTTCCGTCCGGCATCCTCACGGCGCTGGAGCGGACCGAGTCGCAGACCGCGTCGGGACGCGCGATGCACCTGCGCATCGCGATCGATTACTCGTCGCGCGACGCGATCGCGCGTGCCGCGGATCGCGTGCCTTCGCGCTCCCCCGCCCGGCGCGAAGACCTCGCCCGGGCCCTCGGGACCCCGGACGTCGACCTGATGATCCGCACGGGGGGCGAGCAGCGGCTCTCCGATTTCCTGCTCTGGGAGGCGGCGTATGCGGAGCTCGTCTTCCTCCCGGTCCCCTGGCCGGACTTCGAGCGGAGCGATCTCGAAGGCGCCCTCGAGGAGTTCACGCGGCGCCGGCGGCGGTTCGGCGCCGTCCCGGCCCGCAGGGCGGTTTGAGGAGACCCGTCAGGCGTCGCGCTTGAGCGCGGCGCGCAGCGCCTCTCCCAGATGGCCTCCGAAGCCTCCCCCGGTCTCGGCCGGCGGCGCGGGGCGCGGGGCCTCTTCGCGACGCCGCGGGCGCTCGGCGGCGGGCTTGCGGGCGGAGGGCGCGGGGCGCGGCGCGACCGGCCGCGCCGCAGCCGCCGCGCGCGCGGCATCGGCGGCGTCGCGATCGACCCCTTCGACGGACAGCCGGATCCGCTTCCCGCCTTCGGAGACGTCCACGACCTCGACGCGCAGATCGGATCCCGGCGGGAACCGATGCTCGAACCCGGGGCCGTCGGCGGCTCCGCTCCAGACGCGCGGAACCATCCCGACGCGCCCGGGGCCCAGCCAGACGAACACGCCGAAGACCTCCGCTTTGACGATCTTGCCGGCGAGCTTCGCGCCGGGCTCGAGCGCGGCGCCGATCAGTCCTTGCCATCCGTCGAACGCGGGGAGCACGGTGATCCGCCGGCGCGCGACGTCCACGGCGATGACGACCCACTCGCGCGCCTCGTCGATGGCGATCATCTCGCGCCAGTCCTTCCCCGGAGGAAACTCGCGGCCGGGGGCGAGCGCTTCGATCCCACGCTTGAGCTCGACGAACGCGCCGAAGTCGGCGACCCTCTTCGCCTTCCCCGGGTAGGCCTTTCCGATCTCGAACAGCCCGGGAACCGATTCCCAGGGATCGGTGATGGCCTGGCGGACGGAGAGCGAGATCTTTCCGCTCGCGTCGTCGAGCTTGGTGATCTTCACCGGCACCCGGTCGCCGACGGAGACGATGTCGCCTGCGTGCACGACCCGCCCGTGCGCGAGCTCGGTGAGATGGACGAGGCCTGTGACGCCCGCGCCGAGATCGACGAACGCGCCGAACTCCGTCAGCCGCGCGACCCGGCCCGTCATCACCGCGCCTTCGATCAGCGTCGCGCGGACCGCCTTCATCTCGTCGGCGTGCTCGGCCTCGAGATGCGCGCGCCGCGACACGACGACGTCCTCGCCGCCGCGGCGGAGCTGGAGGATCTTGAACGTGTGCGTCTTCCCGACGTGCTCCTCGGGGTTCTGGACCCGGTGCAGGTCCATCTGCGAGTGCGGACAGAACCCGCGGCAGCGGCCGACGCGGACCTCATAGCCGCCCTTGATCACGCGCTCGACCAGCCCTTCGATGGGGTGTCCCCCGCGGAAGGCCCGGATCACCGCCGGGTCGCGCGGCTTGCGCGGCGGCGCAGGCTTCGATTCCGTCTTCGCCTGCGCGGGCGGCTCGGCGGCGATCGGGGCCTCCGGCTCGAGCTCCTGCGGCGCCGGGGCCTCTCCGTCGGCCTGCGCGATCGCTTCGGGAGGGGCCGGCACGTCCAGGACGGGCGCCTCGTTCGTTTGCGGCTCTTCGGTCACGTGACCCTCGACGTGCTCGAGCACGGCGCACCACCCGACGGAGTGTGATCGGGGACAGCCGCGATCGGACCTAAGATATCTACCCGTGCCCCGGGCATTCTGCCACAGTTGATGCGGACGAATCGCAAACCCGGTGGCACGGTCGATGCGATGAAGGAATACGACGCGGAGCCCACGACGGGCGAGCCCGACCCGGCGGCCGACCTCCTCGACGCCGCAGGGGAGGTGCGCGCGCGGCGCAACTGGCTGCGCCGGCTCTACATGACGCTGCGCACCGAGCACCGGACTCCGGGAAAGGTGGCGCTCGCGGTCGGCGTCGGCGTTTTCGTCGGCTGCTCGCCGCTTTGGGGCTTTCACTTCCCCCTTTCCGTCCTCCTCGCGACAGCGCTCCGGCTCAACCGGATGATCGTTTATGCGGGGGCGAACGTCGGAAACCCCTTGACGGCGGGACCGTTGCTCTTCGCCGATGTGCAGATCGGGCACCGCATCCTTCATGGCGCATGGCTGCCGATCAGGCTCGCGGAGGTCAAAACCCTCGGTCTGGACGGACTCGTCGCCGATCTCCTCATCGGCGGGGTCGTCGTCGGATTCGTCCTCGGAGCCCTCCTCGGCGTCGCCGCGTGGCTCGTCGCGCGCGCCGGAGGGCACCACGAGGCGTACCGAGAGATCGTGGACGCCGTCGTGGTGCGCTACGTGGACGTGTCCATTCGCGACGCGGAGGGGGCGAGGGCGCGCCTCTTTTCCGACCCGATGTATCCCTTCCTGATCTCGGAGCGCGTGCTGGGGACGGGCTCGAGGATCCTCGACCTCGGATGCGGCCGGGCGATCACGGGCGTGCTGGTCGGATTGTTCACGCGAGCCTCCGAGCCGCGGCGCTACCTCGGCGTGGACCTGTGCGCGCGCTACGTGCGCGCGGGACGGCAAGCGGTCGAGTCGCTCCCCGGGTGCGCCGTGCAGAGCGTCGATCTCCGCGATTTCGACCCGCCGGCGGCGGAGCTGGTGCTGATCGACGACGTTCTCCGGTTCCTTCCGTTCGGGGCGCAGGACGCGCTCCTGAGACGGCTGGCGCGCTCGCTCCCGCCGGGCGCGCGGATGTTCGTCCGCGAGAAGGATGCGGACGCGGGGTGGCGCTTCATCGCCGCCCGCGTGCGCGACGCGCTCGCCGCCGTCGTTCCCGGGCGGCCGCGGCACGGCACCCACTATCGTCGCGCCGCGGACCTCAGGAACGCGCTGCTCGCTGCGGGGTTCGCGGTGCAAGACCGCACGCCGCCGCGCGCGGCGTCCCGTGCCTGGGTGCTGCTCGAAGCGGTGCGACGCCCGGTGGCGGTCGCGCGGAGCTGACCGGTGCGCGCGCTCGTCATCGCTCGCCCGGGAGGTCCGGAGGTCCTCGAGATCCGCGAGCGACGGGATCCCGTTCCCGCTCCCCGGGAGGTGCTGGTCCGCGTGCGCGCGTCCGCCCTCAATCGCGCCGACCTCCTGCAGCGACGCGGCCTGTACCCCGCTCCGGAGGGCGCCCCTCCGGACGTTCCGGGGCTCGAGTTCGCCGGCGAGGTGGCCGCCTGCGGCGACGCGGTGTCGGAGCGCCGCTGCGGCGACCGCGTGATGGGGATCGTCGGAGGGGGCGCGCAAGCCGAGCTCGTCGCCGTTCACGAACAGCTGTGCCTTCCGATTCCCGAGGCCATGCCCTACGAAGAGGCGGCCGCGATTCCCGAGGCGTACCTCACCGCCTACGACGCATTGTTCCTTCGTGGCAACCTCGCGCCGGGAGAGACCGTGCTCCTCCACGCCGCCGGATCGGGAGTGGGGACCGCGGCCGCGGCGCTCGCGACGAGCGGGGGCGCGCGGGTGGTCGCCCTCGCGCGCTCCGAGGACAAGCGCAGGCGACTCGCGGCGATGGGGCTGGCGGTCGTCGATCCCGCCGTCGCCGATCCGGTCGCGGCGATCCGCGGCGCAGCCGGCGGGGCGATCGATCTCGTGATCGACTTCCTGGGCGCGGCGTCGTTCGCGCAGAACGTCGACGTCCTCGCGGTCCTCGGCCGCATGGTGCTCCTCGGGACGATGGGCGGTGCTTCGGCCGAGGTCGACCTCGGCGCCCTCATGAGGAAGCGCCTCACCGTGATAGGGACCGTGCTCCGCTCGCGTCCGCTCGAGGAGAAGATCGAGCTGACCCGCGCGTTCGCGCGGTCCGCTCTGCCCCTCTTCACCGCAGGACGCCTTCGCCCCTTCGTCGACCGGATCGTTCCCTGGACCGAGGCCCGCGCCGCGCACGCCGCGATGGAGCGCAACGAGAACTTCGGGAAGATCGTGCTGTCGGTCGCGTGAGCCGCGACCTGGCCTAGAATCCGCGCCCATGAGCGTGGACGAATCCCCCGCGATCCTCCCCGACAACGCGTACCGCGAGCTCGCCCCGGGCGAGCGCTACGAGCCGATCGTCCCCGCCGCGGCCGCCGTCCCCGAGATCACGCGGCGCTCGATCGTCTTCGGGCTGCTCATGACCGCCCTGTTCTCCGCGGCGGCGGCGTTCATCTCGCTGAAGCTCGGCCAGGGGATCGAGTCCGCGATCCCGATCGCGATCCTCGCGATCGGCTTCTCCGCGATCGCGCGGCGGCGATCCACGCTCCTGGAGAACGTCAACATCGTCACGCTCGGCGCCTGCGCGGGGATCGTCGTGGGGGGCTCGACGTTCACGATGCCGGCGATCTTCATCCTCGGCCTGCAGGAAAGGTCCGGCTTCGCGCAGATCTTCGTCGTACCCCTCCTCGGGGCGATCCTCGGCGTCCTGTTCCTGATCCCCTTCCGTCGGTACTTCGTGGCGGAGATGCACGGCAAGCTCCCGTTCCCCGAGGCGACCGCGACGACGGAGATCCTCGTCGCGGGAGGCCGGGGCGGGAAGCAGGCCGCGGTCCTCCTGTACTCGATGGGGATCGGGTTGGTGGTGGACTTCCTCGCGCTGCACTTCAAGGCCTGGCGCGACACCTTCACGACCGTGCTGATCCCCTCCCTCCACCGCTTCACCGAGGACCTGAAGGCGATCTTCGTGCTCAACACGTCGGCGGCCGTGCTCGGGCTCGGATACATCGTCGGCATGCGGTACGCGACGATCATCGCGGCCGGCTCGTTCCTCTCGTACTACGTGTTCGTCCCGCTCGTCGCGAGGATCGGGGTTCTCGTCCCGGGGCCGCTCCTCCCGGGGCGTCCCGCGCTCGCCGGTCTCGGCGCGGAGGACATCTTCTTCGAGTACGTGCGCTACATCGGCATCGGCGCGATCTTCGCCGCCGGCGTTCTCTCCGTCCTCAAGATGGCGCCGGTGATCGTGCAGGCGGTGTCGCGCGTCTTCGGCGAGATCTCCCGCGCACGCGGCGGGGGATCCGGCGCCGAGCGGACCGACGCCGACCTTCCGATCCGGACCGTCCTCGTCGCCGGGTTCGCGGTCTCGCTCGCGCTGTTCCTGTACTTCCGCTTCGGGGTGCTCTCCGACCAGACGTCCCCCCTCGCGACGGCGCTCGTCGCGCTCGGGCTCACCCTCGCGGTCACCTTCCTGTTCTCCGCGGTGTCCGCCTGGGCGATCGCGATGATCTCCACCACGCCGATCTCGGGGATGACGCTCACCACCCTGATCATCGCGGCGATCGTCCTCTCGTCGATGGGGCTCGCGGGGCCGTCGGGGATGCTCGCGGTCCTCCTGATCGGCGGCGTCGTCTGCACGGCCCTCTCGATGACCGGCTCGATGGTCACGCTGCTGAAGGTCGGGTACTGGACCGGCGCAACGCCCCGCCGCATCGAGTTGACGCTCATCGCGGGATCGGTGGTCGCCGCGCTCACGGTCACCGCGATGATGCTCGTCTTCGAGCGGGTGTATGGATACGCGCCGTCTCCCCAGCATCCGCACCCGGTGGCCGCGCCCCAGGCCAACGCGATGGCGGCGGTCATCGGGTCGGTCATGCAGTCGGGCCAGGCCCCGTGGTTCCTCTACGGGATCGGCGCGGTGGTCGCCGTCATCGTGCAGAGCCTGGGGATCTCCGCGCTGGCGTTCGCCCTCGGGATGTACCTCCCGATCGAGCTCAACACGCCGATCCTGGCCGGCGCGGTGGTCGCCTGGCTCGTGAAGCGCGGCGGCGGGAGCGCGGCGCTCACGCGGGCGCGGGGGAATCGCGGCACGCTGATCGCCTCGGGGTTCATCGCCGGGGGCGCCCTCGCGGGGGTGGCGGACGGCATCCTCCGGCTCGTCCTCGACGTCGCCGGCCGGCAGGTCACGTGGGAGATGGGGAACGACGGCGCCGCCGGAAACTGGCTCGGGCTCGCCGTCTTCGTGCTGCTCGGCGCCTACGCCTGGTGGGACGCGCGCCGCGCCACGGAGGCGGAGGGAGCGGGCCCGGAGATCTCCCTCTAGGCCGGCTTCTCGCGGGAGACGAGCCACAGCGCCGCCGGGAGCGCCGTCACGTCCGCGATCATCGAGAGCAGGAAAGCGCACGCGGAGACGATCCCGAACTGACGCATCGGCGGAAGCGGCGACAGCGCGAGCGCGAGGAACCCGCCCGCGTTGATCAGCGTTGCGAAGACGATCGCGCGGCCGGAGACGAGGAAGGCGTGCCGCATCGCCGCCTCGGTTCCCGCGCGGCGCGCCTCCTGGAAGTGGTAGAAGAAGTGGATCTGGTCGTTCTCCGACGCGCCGAGCACCGTCGAGGCGATCAGGATCGTCGCGACGTTGAGCGAGATCCCCGCGACGCGCATCACGAGGAACATCACCAGGATCGCGAACACCGACGGGATCATCGCCATGAGCCGCGCGGCGGGGGAGCGGAACACGACGAGGAACGCGACGAAGATCACCCCCGCCGTCAGCGCGAAGCTCTCCGCGAGCGTCGGCACGAGGTAGTGCGCGATCTTCGCCTGGAGGATCCCCTCCCCCACGACCTCGAGCCGGCAGGCGGCGAGGGCCGGCTCGTCGCGGCGCGCCTCCTCCCAGCGCCGCTCGACCAGGTCGCGGAGCCCGCGGTAACCGCCGGCGGACCCGCGCGTGACGACGCGGACGCGGAGGTTGTCCAACGTCGCGAGGTCGATCGATCCGCGCAGCTCGGGGCGCTCGAGGACGAGCTGCTCGAGATCGCCGGCGAGCTTCGACCAGGAAGCGGGCTCGTCCGGGAGCCGGTCCCCCTGCCCCCGGACGTAGCGAAGCATGCGGAGCACCGTGGTCGGACCCGTCGCCGAGGCCACGCGCGGGTCGGCCTCGAGCCGGAGATCGAACCGGTGGAGACCGCGGAGGATGGACGGATCGAGCGCCCTCCCGCGTGGCGTGCGGATCCACGCCTCGGTGACGGTCAGGCCGGACATCGTCGCCTCGAAGCGGCGGGTGTCCTGGTAGATCGGGAGGCGGTGATCGATGTATTCGAGCGTGTCCGTCTCGAGCGTCATCGGCTCGACGACCCCCGGAACGCCGGCCAGCGCAGCGAGCCCGAGCCCCATCAGAGCGACCGCGCCGACGACGAGACGCTTGCGCCAGCGCCAGCTCGACGCGACGATCCCCTCGACGATGCGCGGCCATCCGCTGCCGGCCGCGCGACGATCCCCCTGAGTCGGCGTGCGGAGCAGGCGCTCGAGGGCCGGGAAGAGCGTGAACGAGGCGAGCCAGGTGAGGACCATCCCCCCCGCGACCCAGAACCCCATCTCGCGGATCGGCCGGATGCCCGAGACGCCGAGCGCCGCGAAGCCGACCGCCGCCGCGAAGATCGATGCGGTGCACGGGACGAGCTTGTTCCTGAGCGCGAACGCCAGGTGCTCGCGCACGTCCATCCCGTGGGGCGCCGCGACGTAGAGCGAGTGGATGTACACCAGGGTGGACGTGCAGGTCACCAGCACGGTCAGAGGGACGAGCGAGGACACGATCGTCCGGACGAAGCCCAGGACTCCGGCGAACGCCTCGGTGAACAGAACGGTGAGGGCGAGGGTGACCAGGAACGCGGCGAGCGTGCGGAAGGACCGGTAGAGGAAGAGGTTCAGGGCGATCACGAAGAGGCCGAAGAGGGGCATGTACAACAGGGTCGAGCGTCGCGTCTCCTCCGAGAGATACCGGTCCACGTAGGCCCCGCCGATCTTGCGGATCGCGCGGAACGGCCGCGGCGACGCGACGTACGGCGCCGCGGCGGCGTCGATCCGGCGCAGCAAGCTCTGGAGCTCCTCCCGACTCGCGGCGTCGATCTCGATGGGGATCCCGAGCACGCCGTCCCCGACGAGCCCCTGCTTCCGGAGCAGGCTCGTCCCCGTCGCGAACGCACGGAAGTCTCCCGAGGCGCCCGACTCGCGATACAGGGTCCACGCCGAGATCGGGCGCACCTTGGGAATCGCGCGCAGAGCGGCTTCGAGCGCCGACAGCCGCGCGACGGCCTCCGGAGCGTACGGGTCGTCCCCTTCGGCGAGGACGACGACGTAGTCCCCTTCCGGGAACACGGTCTGGAACGCCCGCGTCTGCTGATAGTCCTCGTCGTTCTCGACGATCAGCCGGTCGACCGAGTTGTCGCTCTCGACGTCGAGCGCGAAGTACGCGGCGACGGGCGTCAGCAGCAGCCAGACGGCGAGGATCAGACGCGGGTGGGCGACGATCGCGCGCGCGGCCCGGGAGGGCGTTGCATAATGGGGCGCGACCATGCCGACGAGAGCCTCGCTCCTCCCCGCGTTCGTTCTGCTGGCCGCTTCGCCGGCCCTCGCCGCGACCGGCTCGACCACGCTCGTGATCTGCGCGCCGGGGTATCCCAGCTCGACGAAGGAGGCGCAGCCTAGCATGGACGCGCTGGCGGCCGCGGTGTCGAGCGCGGCCGGGCTCCCCCGCTCGGCGGTCTCCGCCGCGTACTTCGAGACCGAGGAAGGGGGCGTCGATCGGCTGCGGTCGAAGGATCCGTCGCTGGCGATGGTCCCCCTCGCCTTCTATCTCGCCCACGCGCGCGACCTCTCGCTCACGCCTCGCGCGCAGGTCGTGCCGAAGGGGGGCGAGGCGACGGAGACCTGGACCCTCGTCGCGAAGAAGGGGCGCGTCACCTCGGCGGCCTCGCTGTCCGGGTTCACGATCGTCAGCCTCGCCGCCTATGCCCCGCAGTTCATCCGCGGCGTCGCGCTTCGCGGTTTCGGGAGCCTGCCCGGGGACGTCACGTTCGTCGAGAGCGGTCAGATCCTCTCCGCGCTCCGGCGCGCGGCCGCCGGCGAGGGCGTCGCCGTCCTCCTCGACGAGGCGCAGACGGCTTCGATGAAGACCCTTCCCTTCGCCGGGGAGCTCGAGACGGTCGCAACCTCGCCGAGCGTGCCCGGCATCCTGGTGTGCACCGTCGGGGGCGCCGGCCGGCCCCCCGACGCCGAGCGCTTGGTCGCCGGGCTCCTCCGCCTGCACGAGACGACGGAAGGTCGCTCGGCGCTGGACATGGTCCGGATGTCGCGAGTCGTCCCCCTCGACGAGCGCGCGGTGGCGGCCAGCCGGTCGTCGTACGCCGCCCCGCCGAAGCCCGCCTCTCCTTGAGGCGGCTCGCGATCGTGCTGGGGGTGGCGTGCGCCGCCTGCGCTCCCGCCCTGCGCGAGCCCCCGAGCGTGGCGGAGCTGGCGTCGAAGCCCGCCGCTCCCGGGATCGCCGACGGACCCTCGCTCCTCCTGGAAGCCGACCGACACTGGGGGATGCGACCCGACCTGGCGGCGGTCCGCGAGGCGGAGGCGCTGTACCTCCAGGCCGCGCGCGCGAGCGAGACGGACGTGGCCGGACTGATCGGGGCGACCCGCGCGAAGACGTGGCTCTGCGACCGCGAGACCGATCCCGCGCGCCGGGCCGAGATCGCCGTCTCGGCCGTGCACACGGCGCAGTGGTGCGGCCGCCGGCGCCCCGAAGATCCGGCCTGCGACTACTGGCTCGCCCTCGCCGTCGGGGTCCAGGCGCGGGAAGTCCGAAGCACCGTGGACGACGGTCTGAAGACGATGGTCGCCGCGCTGCAACGCGCGGTGGATCGCGATCCCGTCTATGACGAGGCGGGACCCGAGCGCGTCATGGCGCTCGTGCTCCTCCGCGCGCCCGGATGGCCGCTCGGCCCGGGGGACATCGAAAGCGGGCTCGAGCACGCGCGCCGCGCCGCGTCGCTCCGCCCCGGCTACGCACCGAACCTGCTCGCTCTCGCGGAGGCGCTCGCGGCGAGCAAGCAGAAGACCGCGGCGCGGGAGGCCTACGTCTCCGCGCGGGGACTCGCGGAGGAGGCGCAGAGGACCGGGAATCCGGACGCGCGGGACTGGCTCGCCGAGGCCGACGCCGCGCTCGCGGCGTGGAAGCGCTAGGAAGGACCCCCGCGGAGCGGGCGGATCTCGATCCGCTGGCGGATGCAGGCCGTCGAGGAGCGGTCGGGCGCGGGCGCGAGGCCGACGATCCCGCGCGCGGCCGCGTCGCGCGCGAAGGCGTCCCATCCCGACGGCGGCACGACGACGCTGCGGCTCCCGTCCGCCTGCGCCTCGGGCGGCTCGGAGCGGCCGCCGACCCCTCGCGCCAGCGCGTCGAGGTCCAGGATGGCCGCGGCCGGGTCCTCCACGTCCCAGGTCGCGAGCGACCCGGCGTCGGCCCATCGCTCCCCGCAGGAATCGGGCGCGACCTTGGCGCGCGAGAGCCCCGCCGCCGCGCCGAGCCGGTCCGCGGTCATCTCCGCGGCCGACTGCGGGGCGATCTCCTTCGCCGATGCTCGGGGCGTCTCGGGGAGTGCCGCCGCCGGGGCGGGCACGCTCGCCTTCAGCACTTCGTCCCGCGCGACGGCGTCCGCGCGCGCGTTCTTCTGCAGCGGCTCGACCAGCTCGCCCCGCTCGCTCACGCGCCGGGAGGGAGGCGCTGCGGCGGCGTGGGCCTCGGACTTCGTGACCGGAGGCTTGGGCTCGGGGAGCGACGAGGCGTCGGATGCCTGCGCCCGTCGATCCTCGTGCTCGCGCTCGGCGCGCGGCATGGGCGGAAGCGCGGGGGCGCGGCTTCCCTGCCATCGCACGATCACGAGGAGCCCGACCGCGGCCACCGTCGCCGCGATCGTGAGAGGGACCATGAACGTTCGTCTCGGGAGACGGACGACGGCCGCCGCGTCGAGCGCGCTCGCGACACGCTGCGTCATGTCGGGGGGAACCGGGGGCACGCTCTCCTCCGCGAGGCTCCGCGACAGCCGGCGCAGGGACGCCAGCTCGCCGCGGCACCTCGCGCAGCTCGCGAGATGGCGATCGATCTCGGTCCGCTCGGCGGCCTCGACCTCGTCGTCGAGGTAGGCGGAGAGCCGGTCGTCCGGATGGCGGTCCCGAGCGTCGCTCATGCCGGCCCTCCCTCGACGCAGGCCTTCAGCGAGGCGCGCGCGCGAGAGAGGCGGGAGCGCACGGTGCCCAGCTCCAGCCCGAGGATCTCGGCGATTCGCTGGTAATCGAGATCTTCGGCCTCGCGGAGCGCGAGGACCGCACGCCAGGCGGCGGGCAGGAGCTCGAGGCACGCGGCGAGGCGGCGCATCAGCTCCTTGCTCTCCAGCGCGTGCAGCGGGCTCGCGCCCGTGCCGGCCGCCCGCTCGGCGGCGACCTCGATCGGGTCCGAGGCGCGGCGGAGCTTCTCCTCGGAGCGCTCGCGGTGATTGAGCGCGCGGGTCACCGCGATCCGATGCAGCCAGGTGGAGAACTTCGCGTCGCCACGAAACCCGCGCAGGGAGCGGTACGCGGTGACGAAGGTCTCTTGCACGACGTCCTCCGTGTCGCTTCGGTCGCGAACGATCCGCCAGACGGTGGCCCAGACCGGCTTCATGTGGGTCGTCACCAGGCGGTCGAACGCGCGCCGGTCGCCGCCGCGCGCCAGCCGGACGAGATCGTCCTCGTCCTCCGCGGCCGCCGCCCCGAGGGGCTTGGTGTCGGTCATCGCGCGAAGGATGCCACGAAGCCACATGCCCGGTGAGACCGCCGGCCCCTGCTAGAGTTCCGCGCCATGGCGGCCGGGCTCGAAGCGGAGCTGAGGGAGCGCGGATTCGCGGGAGCGCTCCGCTCCGAGGCGCCGCTCGCCCCCCTGACCACCTGGCGGATCGGCGGACCGGCCGAGCTGCTGGCGACGCCTCGCGACGCGGACGATCTCGTCCGGGTGGTCCGCTTCGCCGGCGAGCGGGCGATCCCCTGGCGCGTGCTCGGAAACGGCTCGAACCTGCTCATCCGCGACGAAGGGGTCCGCGGGCTCGTCATCCGGGTGCGGAAGGTCCTGGATGCGATCCGGTTCGAGGGCGCGACCGTCGAGGCCGGCGCGGGGGCCTCGTTCCCCCAGCTCGCGAATCTGGCGGCGGCGCGCGGGCTCACGGGGCTCGAGTTCGGCGCGGGGATCCCGGGGACGGTCGGCGGCGCGATCGTGATGAACGCCGGGTGGCACGAATTCGAGATCGGCAACGCCGTGGCGTCCGTGACGCGCCTCGAGCCCGACGGCTCGTCGGCGACGCTCGGGCGCGAGGCCTCGGCGTTCGGCTACCGGACAAGCGCGTTCCGCGGACGTCCGGGGATCGTGCTCGCGGCGTGGATGGCCCTCGCGCCGGACGACCCCGCAGCGGTGCGGGCGCGGCTCGAGCGGTTCGCCGCGGGCCGAAAGGCGACGCAGCCGACCGAGCTCCCGTCGTGCGGATCGGTGTTCCTGAAGCCCGAAGGGGACTTCGCGGGCCGGTTGATCGAAGCCGCCGGCCTGAAGGGGCGCCGCGTCGGCGGGATCCAGATCTCACCGAAGCACGCGAACTTCTTCGTCAACCTGGGGGGCGGGACCGCGAAGGACGCGCTCGAGCTGGTCGGGATCGCGGAGTCGGAGGTCGCGCGGCGCTTCGGCGTCGCGCTGACGCGGGAGTTCGAGCTGTGGTGACCGGTCAGGAGGCGGTGAGCAGGCTGCGGACGCGCTCGACGAAGCTCGCCTGAACGGCCTCGTCGAGGACCACCCGATCCACCTCGTCGACGAGCAGCCCGTCGAAGAGCGCCTTCTTGTTCTCGACCACCTGCCGCACGCGCTCCTCGATCGCTCCGCGAGTCACGAAGTGGAGGACCTGGACGCTCTGGCGCTGCCCCATCCGGTGCACGCGGCCGATCCGCTGCTCGAGCACGGCGGGGTTCCACGGGACCTCGAGGTTGACGACCACCGAGGCCGCATCCTGCAGGTTGAGCCCCAGTCCGCCCGCGTCGGTGGAGAACAGGACGCGCATCGTCTCGTCGGCGCGGAACTCGTCGATCGTCTGCTCCCTCTTGTGCGAGTCCATCCCGCCGTGGAAGACGGTCGCGCGCTCCCCGCGGCGGTCGAGGAGCGGGCGGACCGCGAAGTGCGCCAGGCGCAGGAGCCGCTCCCACTGGCTGAACACGAGCACCTTCGCGCCCGGCCGCTCGAGCAGGTCCTCGAGGACGTGCGCGAACTCCTCGAGCTTCGGCGAGTGGATCCACCGGAGGTCGTGCTCCCCCGGGATCCCGTCGCGCAATCGGGCCTCCGCACGCGCCCACTCGTACTGCGCCCAGGCGTTGCAGAGGATCCGCATGGAGGTGAGCGCCTGGAGGAGGAGGCGCACCTCCGCGGTCTTGAGCGGGCGGTTCTGCGCGAGGAGCGCCGCGACCTTCCGCGCGTGGCGCCGATACGGACGCAGCTGCGCGGGGGTCATCTCCGTCCAGAACGTGTTGTCCGTCCGCGGGGGGAGCTGATCGAGCACCTCGGCTCGCTCGCGCCGCAGGAAGAACGACTCCAGCCGGCCGCGCAGCACGTCGAGCGATTCGTAGGCGACGATCTTCCCTCCAGGCTCGCTGACCGCATGGAAGGGAAGCAGCCGCCATCGCGGCCCCAGCGCCCTCGGGTTGAGGAACTCGACGAGCGAGTGGAGCTCCGAGAGACGGTTCTCCAGAGGCGTTCCCGTGAGGACGAACGCGAAGGGGCTCGTCAGCTCCTTGATCGCCTTCGCGGTCTTCGTATCCCAGTTCTTGATCCGCTGGGCCTCGTCGAGGATGACGAGCTCGGCCTTGGCCGCGCGCACGTCGTCGAGGTCCCGGAGCGCGAGCTCGTAGTTGAGGATCAGGAATCCCTTCTTCCACTTCCGGTAGGCGGCGGCCCGCATCGTGCGCGAGCCCTCGACGACCCGAGCGTCCTCCCCGCAGGCCTTCGCGATCTCGCGCGCCCACTGGTGCTTGAGCGAGGCCGGGCAGACGACGAGCGTCTTCTTGATCCCCGCGGTCCGTCTGAGGAGGAGCGTCCCGACGATCGCCTGCAGCGTCTTGCCGAGCCCCATGTCGTCGGCGAGGAAGGCCCGGCCGCGCCGCGCCAGGAACAGGGCGCCGTCGTCCTGATACGGATGGAGCTTGAAGCCGAGCCCCGAGACGGTGTCGATCCAGGTCTCGTCCCCGGCGGAGACCGTCCCGAGACGGCGCGCGAGGTCCGCCTGGTGGCGAGCCTCCACGAGCCTCGCGCCGACCGCGGGGTCGAGGTCGAATCCCAGCTCCGAAGCGGCGGCCGCGTCGCGCGCCCGCTCGAGCACGCTCGCGACCCACTCCGCCGCGGGAAGCCCGTCGGGGCTCGGACGCAGATAGCCGTCCTCGTCGAACGCGTCGCGGAGCGACTCGGGCCGGAGGCCGTCCACCACGTCGCAGCGAATCTCGCGGAGCGGCTCGGGGACGTCGCTCGCCCATTCGTAAGGTCGCCACCAGATCGAGAGCACCGGTCCGCGAGCGCGCTTGGGTTGCCGCTGATACCAGGCGCGGACGCGCTCGATGTGCTTGCAGGTCGAGAGCTCGCTCTTCTCGAAGTCCGGGCAGGTGCACGAGGCGAGCTTGGCGTCGAGCCCCCGCAGGGTGACGACGTAGGGCCCCGACCGGCCGTGACCCGCGACGCGGAAGCGCGGGAGATCCCCGCCGCGACGCCCGAGCCGGGTGATCGCCGCCTTCTCCTTCCGCGCCCGCTGCTTGCGGGCCTTCAGCTCGTCGTCCCGCGCGAGCTCCACCCGCTCGTCGCGGGTGAGCGCCCATTCCCCGGGCGCGGCGAGCAGCGTCCCCGCCTGGATCGGAGCGTGCGTGACGATCCGTCCCTGGCCGCGCGCGAGCCGGCCGGCCCGCCGGGCCCGCTTCTGCGAGCCGGCGACATGGAGGACCGCCGGGCGCGGAAATCGCAGCGCCTCGATCGCCGCGACCGCGTGCTTGCAGACCGGTCCTCCCTGGTAGGGGCACTCGCAGCGGCTGGCGAGACCGCCTTCATCGATCGCGACCTCGACCTTGTAGGGGGTCGGACCCTGGTCGCGGACCTTCGCCTCCAGCGACCGGCCGTCCGCCGCCAGACGCAGCGCCTCGACCTTCCCGAGGAGGGCGCTCTCGTGCCCCGCGTGACCGACGCGCTCCCCCGCCCACAGCTTGAGGTCCGCCGAGAGGAAGAGCGGATCCGCCGGGACGGCGGCGGCGGCTGGGCGCGGGGGCTTGCGGGTGCGTGCTCTCAAGAGCCCTTCTCGCGAAATCGGCCGGTCAAGCTCGGAAGTGTGCCCCAAGCGGTATCGCAGCGCCAGCCTTGCTCTTCGCGGTGCGAGAGCGGTAGCATCGGCGGCTCACGTGCCGAAGACAGAGATCCTCGACGCCGTCGCCTCCCGATTCTCCGCGTTCGTCGCGGAGCGCCACCCGGAATCGCTGGAGCGGGTCCTCGATGTCTTCGCGTCGGTGCGCCCCGTGTCGGCGGGGACCGACACCGCGGGGACCCTCGACGCCCTGCGCAAGCCGTTGCGCGCGGCTCTCGAGCGGGCCCTCCCCCGCCGCGCCCCCGCCGGCGTGCCGGAGACGACCCCGGGCGTCACGGCCCACGAGCGCGTCCGACGCGCCTCGGCGGACGTCGTGGACGCCTGCGACGGATTCCTCCGCCGCGAGTCGATCCGCGCCTCCCTTACGCCCGACGAGCGACGGGAGATCCTGCGCGGCATGGTCCTGACGCGAGCCACCGACAATCGGCTCAAGGCTCTGTTCACCGGGAGCGAGGTGCGTCACGGCACGACCGCCTTCCAGGGGAAGGGGTTCCGCTCGCTCGGTCAGGAGGCGATCTACGCCGCGGCGGTGCGACTGCGGCGCGGCAGCGCCTACCGTGACGCGGACGGGACCTGGAAGGGGGACGTCGTCGCCCCGATCATCCGGGACGCCGGTGTCGCGATCGCGATGCGCCCCGAGCCGGCGACGATCCGCATGATCCTCAACGGGCAGATGGCGAAGGCCGGACCGCCGATGGACGGGAAGGATCTCCACATCGGCGATTTCGGCTGGGGCGTGATCCCCGCGACCGCGCCGCTGACCATCTCCACGATGACCGCCGCCGGGATGGCGATGGGATTCCGCCTCCGCGGGGAGGATCGCGTCGCGGTGTCCTTCGCGGGCGAGGGCGCGACATCGCTCGGCGAGTGGCACGAGGCGATCAACTTGTGCGCCGCCCGGAAGCTCCCGGCGGTTTTCTGCGTGGAGAACAACCAAACGGCGCTCTCCACGCCGGTGCGGGAGCAGAGCGCGGCTCGCGTCTTCGCCGACAAGGCGGCCGGCTACGGGGTGCCGGGGATCACGATCGACGGGACCGACCCCGACGCGATCGCCGCGGCGTTCACCTGGGCTGCGGAGCGCGCGCGCGGAGGGCTCGGTCCGACGCTGGTCGAGCTGATCGCGATGCGGATGTGCGGCCACGCGCACCACGACGACATGCTCTATCTCGGCCGGGACCCGGCGCCGTCCTGGGAGTATCCCGCTCCCGGCGAATCGGGCTACGCCGACGCGGAGCTGTACCGCTACTGGGCGAAGCGCGATCCGATCACGACGTACGCCGCGCGGCTACGGGCCGAGGGGATCCTCGGCGACGACGACCTCGCGCGCTTCAAGACCGAGTCGGAGGCGCTCGTGGAGGCCGAAGCTCGAGCGATCGTTGCGCTCCCCTGGCCCGACGCGGACACGGCCGGCGCGGGCGTGCTCGCCGGCGAAGCGCCTCGGCGCCACGTCGAGCCCCTCGCGGAGGATCGGGCGAGGGACGGCGCGAGACCGGCGCTCCCGCCGGTGGAGAGCGCGCTTCCCTTCGACACCAAGGGTCGGACCTTCCTCGAGGCGGTGATGCTCGGAGTGGGGGACGCGCTCCGCGCCGACCCGCGGGTGTTCGTGTACGGGGAGGACGTCGGGGGCGCGTACGGCAACGCCTTCCTGCTGCTGCGGCCGCTCCTGGCCGAGTTCGGCGACCGGATCCTCAATTCCCCCATCGCCGAAGGGGGCGTGCTCGGGGTGTGCGTCGGCGCGGCGCTCACCGGATTGCGCCCGATCGGAGAGATCCAGTTCAACGATTTCGTCGCGACCGGCTTCAACCAGCTCGTCAACAACGCCGCGAAGACCCGCTACCGGTGGGGCGCTGGCGTTCCGATGGTGGTCCGGATGCCCTGGGGCGGATTGCGCCGGGCGGGGCCGTTCCACTCCCAGAACACCGAGGCCTGGTTCTACCGCACTCCCGGGCTCAAGATCGTCTGTCCCTCGACCCCGCAGGACGCGCGGGCGTTGCTGGCCTCCGCCGTCACCGACCCGGACCCGGTCCTGTACTACGAGCACATCGCCCTCTACCGCGAGCCCAAGATCAAGCAGAGGCTCCCGGACGAGGCTCCGGCGCCCCTTCCGCTGGGCCGGGCGGCCCTGCGCCGCGCCGGCTCCGACCTCGCGATCGTCTCCTACGGCGCCTACGTGCACCTGGCGATGCGCGTCGCCGGGACGCTCGCGGCTGAGGGGATCTCCTGCTCGGTCCTGGACCTCCGCTCGCTGGCGCCGCTGGACCGCGAGTCCCTCTTCGCGGTCGCGCGACATTGCGGGAAGGTTCTCATCTGCCACGAGGACTCGAGGACCGGAGGGATCGGCGAATCGCTCGCCGCGACGATCCAGGAGGAGTGCTTCGAGGATCTCGACGCGCCGATACGAATCGTGGGGGCGCTCGACGCTCCGGTCCCCTATTCGCCGCCGCTCGAGGATGCCCTTCTGGCCGGCGACGAGCGCGTGCTCCGGGCCGCCCGGCTCCTGGCCCGCTACTGAAGGAGTTCCGGAAAACAAAAGGGGCGCTCCCGGTGGAGCGCCCCATGAGCGTCATACGTTGCTGGCGCGGTCCTCAGTACCGGCGATTGCCGCCTCCGCGACCACCGCCGCCACCGCCGCGGTTGCCGCCGTAGCCGCCACCGCCGAAGCCGCCGCCGCCCCCCCCCGAGGTCCGCTCGCGCGCCTCGTTCACGGTCAACGGACGGCCGCCGAAATCCCGACCGTTGAGGTCGCGGATCGCGCCGTCGGCGTCCTCGGAGCTTCCCATTTCGACGAACCCGAAGCCGCGCGGGCGGCCGGTGTCGCGATCGGTGACGAGCTTGACCTCGACGACGTTGCGGCCGTTCTGGCCGAACAACTCTCGCACCTGGTCCTCGTCAGCGCTGAAGGGAAGGTTGCCGACATACAGTCTGGTACCCATGCTCGAACCCCTGCGCTCCCCCGCGGGGAGCTGGAACCAGGTCCTGACCCCCGGACCGAACCCACGGTCCGGGTTCGCATGCCAGAGCACGATCAGGTGATGGCACGCAATTCAGTCGTTTCTGTACGAGAAGAATGCAGCCAGGACCTTGGAAGACGTTACGGGTCGCCGGACTTTCTGTCAAGCACCGCCCCCCCGGGCGGGTTGCCGTCGCGCAAGTGCCTCTCCATGGCCTCCCGAGCGAAGACTCGGTGGGCCTCCAGAGCGGCGGCCGGATAGTCCGAAGGCGCGAAGATCACCATGAACAGCGCCTCCGTGGCCTCGGTGACACAGGTCCGCAGGGAGTCGGAGCTGGGGTTCCCGAAGGGCCCTTCGTCGTCTTCGAGCACCGGCCGCCCGGCGACGCTGACCGCGTCCTTCCGGATCCCCGCGTAGGACTCGCCGGCGGCCCCTCGACGCAGCGTGACGTCCCCGCGGATCTTCCCTGCGTCGTAGAGCCCGATCGGCAGGAGGAAGGTGACGGAGCAGAGGTTGCAGACCTCGACCGCCGCGTTGACCCGGGGAAAAGGCCTTCCCTGAAGGACCCTCCGCACGAGCGCCTCTGACGCCGGACGGGTGGAGGTCGGGTCGATCCCGAACGCGCGGAACAGCCGGCGCGCCGGCGCGAGCCCCTCGATCTCCCCGGGGGGCCTCCCGCCCCACGAGCTGCGGATTCCCGCGCAGAGACGATCGATCTCCTCCACGAGGCGCTCGGAGGCGGGTTCGACCCGAACGCGGCCCGATTCCACGACGGCCGCCGTGACGAGGGCCCGGACCTCCGGATCGACCGTCAGTCGGGGCATGCCCCTAGGATAGGCGAGGCTCGAGACCCCGCCGTGCCGTTAATAATGGGCGGGGAGGCGCGTTCTGATGAGCAAGGACACGAACAAGGAGGAGGCCGTGCAAGCCTTGTCAGAGACCCGCCCCGCGCCGGAGCCCCTGGCCGCCGCCAGCGTCGCCGCGATCTTCGAGGAGCACCACCAGCACGTCTACCGCGTGGCCCGACGAATCACAGGGTGCGCGGAGGATGCGGAGGACGTGATGCAGACCGTCTTCCTCCGCGTTACGCGGCGCGAGCCGGGGGAGCTGCGGAGCGAGGAGCTCGCCAGCTATCTCCACCGCGCCGCGACGAACGCCGCCCTCGATCTCCTCCGGCGTCGCAAGACCGCTCGCTCGGAGCCGCTGGGCGACTTCGACCGATTCCGCGATCAGGCCCCCGATCCCGAGGCGCGACACGAGGGGGCCGAGCTGCGCGCGCGCGTGCGCGCCTCGCTCGCCACCTTGAGCCCTCGGGCCGCCGAGATCTTCGTCCTGCGATACTTCGACGGCTACGGGAACCGCGAGATCGCCCGCCTGTTGAACACCTCCTGGAGCACGGTCGCCGTGACCCTCCACCGCACTCGGGCCAAACTGCAAAAGGACCTGAAGGGAGACCTTCGATGAGCACTCACAAGTCCGACAAGCCGTCCTTGGACGGAATCCTCGAGTCCATCCGCGCCGAGTCCCCCGCTCGGGCGGAGATCGACGCCGCCGCGGAGCGCGCGCGAGCCGTCCTCGGGATCTCGGGCGCGCCCCTCTCGGGCGCGGCGCACATCGAGAGCTGCGCCGGCTTCCAGGCGCTGATCCCCGCGTACCTCGCGGGCTCGCTCCCCGCCGGGACCTCGACACTGCTCGAGGATCACACGCGGGAGTGCATCCCCTGCCGCAGGGCGCTGATCGCCGCGCGCACGCCGAAGACCGCGGCCCCCGCGGCTGCGGCCGAGGACCGGCGGCCCGCCTACAAGCGCTGGTCAGCCGCCGCGGCGGTCGCCGCGCTGGCGGTGCTCGGAGCCTACACGGCGTGGCAGGCGGCTCCACTCTTCGGCGCCGATCCCAAGCTGAAGGTCATCCGGCTGGACGGGACGCTCTACAAGGCGACCTCGGGCTCGCTGAGTCCGCTGAGCGTGGGGATGATCGTGTCGGCGAAGGACGCGGTCCGGACCGCCAAGGGTTCCGGGGCGCTCCTCCAGATGGACGACGGCTCCCGCATCGAGATGCGCGAGCGGACCGAGCTGTCGGTCGCGAAGCGTCGCGACGGGGCGACGGTCCGCCTCGACGGCGGCGCGATCATCGTCGAGGCGTCGCCGCAGGGGTCGGGGCACCTCGACGTCCGGACGGCCGATTGCCTGGTCGCGGTCAAGGGGACGATCTTCGCGGTCAACTCGGGGACGAGGGGATCGCGCGTCTCGGTCGTGGAAGGGGCGGTGCAGGTCGCCGCGGACGGGCACGAGAGCGTGCTCGAGCCGGGCGAGCAGATGGCGACGTCGGATGCGGTCACTCCGGTCTCCGTCGGCGACGAGATCGCCTGGAGCGCCGACGCCGCGCGGTACACGCAGCTCCTCCACGAGCTGACCTCGCTGCGGAAGGACCTCGACGCCCGCGTCCCGAACCCGAAGCTGCGCTACGGCTCGCGGCTCCTGGACACGATGCCCGACGGCACCGTGCTGTACGCCGCGATTCCCAACCTGACCGAGGCGCTGGTCGAGGCGAAGACCGTGTTCGAGGAGCACGTCGCGCAGAGCGACGCCCTCCAGGCCTGGTGGAACGAGCACATGAGCACCCCCGAGGCGCGCCGCGAGATGGACCAGACGTTCGAGCGGCTGCGCAACTACGGCGGGCAGCTCGGCGACGAGATCGTTATCTCGCTCTCGATGGACCCGGCCGGGCAGGTCCGCGGCCCGCTCCTCTCGGCCGAGGTGGCCGATCCGGGAGCGTTCCGGAAGATGCTCGTGCGCGACCTCAAGACCGTCGAGAACGCCAAGCAGATCGTCCACGACACGTCCCTCGCGTTCGACGGGCACCTCATGCGGCTGTCGCCGGCGAACCGGTCCAAGCCGGCTCCGGGCGCCGCCGCGTGGGCGACGTCCCCGCTGCGGGCGAAGCTCGACGCCGCCTACACCCGCGGCGTCTCCTGGCTGTTCGGAGCCGATCTGAAGACGATGGTCGCGCGGGCGGCCGAAGAGGCCCGAGCTCGCGGGGAGACCGGGGAGCGCGTGACGGCGAGGCTGGAGCACACGGGTCTCCTGGACGCGGAGTACCTCGTGGTCGAGCGAACCGAAGGGGCCCAGGGAGCGGACCACCTCGCGGAGATCTCGTTCGATCGGACCCGCCGCGGGCTCGCCGGCTGGCTTTCGGCGCCCGCGCCGATGGGGGCCGCGGAGTTCATCTCCCCCGACGCATCCTTCGCGGCGGCGGCGGTGATGAAGCGGCCCGAGGCCCTCGTGGCCGAGGCCCTCTCCTGGGTGGGTCCGGATCAGGCCGCGATCGAGCGGCATCTCTCGGACGAGGACTCCGAGCTGAGCCTGGAGATCCTCCGGGGGCTGGCCGGAACCCTGGGAGGAGACGTCGCCTTCGCCCTGGATGGACCGATCCTCCCCATCCCCTCCTGGAAGGTGGCGGTCGAGGTCTACGAGCCGGAACGGTTCCAGGCCGAGTTCGAGAAGCTGATCGCCCACGTCAACGAGCGGATCGCCGCCGAGGGTCTTCAGGGCCGGATCGTTCTCGATCGCGAGGAGATCGGGAACCGGACCGACTGGGTCGTGCGTTACACCGCACCGAGCACCGACGGATCCGCAGCGGCTCAGGGGAACCCGATGCGCTACACCTTCACCGACGGCTACCTGATCGCGACCCCCAGCCGCGTCCTCCTCGATCGCGCGATCGAGCAGCGCGGGAACGCCTACACGCTCGCGCGCTCCCAGGAGTTCCTCTCGCTCCTCCCCGCCGACGGCGACCTCAACGTCTCCGCGTTCGTCTGGGAGCACCTCGGCCCGTCGCTCGCGCCGATCGCGGCGAAGCTGCGCGGCGTCATCGCCGCCGACGCGGGCGTCTTCGACGCGATCGCCTCCGACGAGCGAGCGCGCCTGCTGACCGTCCGCGCCGAGGATGACCGCATCCTGTTCGGCTCGCGCGGGGAAGCCGGGCTCGGCTCCATCCTCGGCTCCGTGATCTCGGCGCGAAAGCTCGCCGGTCTCGGCGAGATCCTGGACGCGGCGCGGCAGTCGTCGCAGCAGGAGGCAGCGTCGCCGCAATGACCGGTGCCGGCTCGATCGAGCTGCGGGGATTGGGCGTCCGCTTCGGCGGACGCCCGATCCTCCAGGATCTGACGGCCACGCTCACCGGCCGGGCGATCGGGCTCCTCGGCCCCAACGGCGCCGGGAAGACGACCCTCCTCCACACGCTGCTGGGATTCCACCGTCCCTCGGAGGGCTCGGCGCGGATGCGGGGCGAGGACGTGACGGGGGGCGCCTCGCGCCTCTCCGGGATGATCGGGTACATGCCGGAGAGCGACGCCTTCATCGCGGGGATCACCGCGGTCCGGTTCGTACGCATGATGGGGGAGATCTCGGGGCTGCCACCCGAGGCCGCCCTCGAGCGCGCTCACGAGACGCTGCATTACGTGGGGCTCGGCGAGGCGCGGTATCGCACGCTCGAAGGATTCTCGCTGGGGATGAAGCAGATGGCCAAGCTCGCGCAGGCCATCGTCCACGCGCCGAAGATCCTGTTCCTCGACGAGCCGACCAACGGCCTCGATCCCCCCGCCCGCGCGAGGATGATCCGGCTCGTCAAGGAGATCCGCGACGCGGGGCAATCGCAGATCGTCCTCTCCTCGCACCTGCTCCGCGACGTCGAGGAGTGCTGCGACGAGGTGCTCGTGCTGAAGGCGGGGCGGATCGCGTTCCACGGGAACCTCGAGGAGGAGCGCCGGGCCAACCGGAAGTTCCTGCAGGTCGAGACACGCGGGGACGAGCGCGCCTTCGCCGCGGCAGCCGAGGCGATCGGCTGCACCTGCGCCCTCATCTCGCCGGGACGGCTGAAGATGATCCTCCCCGAGGCGATCGAGGTGCGGGACCTCTACAAGATCGCCGCGGCGCAGCAGATCCAGATCCGGAAGCTCGACTACAAGAGGGACTCGCTGCAGGACATCTTCCTCAAGGCGATGGAGGAGCCGCGTGGCCGTCTATGACCGCCGCTACCGCGCCTACGACGGCCCGCTGACCCCGCTCTCCCGGCGGTGGCGGGTCCTGCCGCGGTTCGCCTGGGCCCAGGTCTCCCGCTCGCGCCTCTTCGCCGCGTTCTTCATGCTGTGCTTCTTCTGGCCGATCGCCGCGACCGTCTGGATCTATCTCCACCACAACCTCCGGGCCCTCGCGAACGCGGGGCTCGACGCGGTCAAGCTCGCTCCGGTGGACGCGACGTTCTTCGCCGCGTTCATGGGGATCCAGTGCTTCATCCTCGGCGGCCTGCTGACGCTCTTGGTCGGACCGGGGCTCGTCTCCCCCGACCTCGCCAACGGCGCGCTCCCGCTGTACCTCTCCCGGCCGATCACCCGCACGGGGTACGCGGTGGGGAAGATGGCGACGCTCGTCGTGCTGATCTCGTCGATCACCTGGGTCCCCGGCCTCTTCCTGTTCCTCCTCCAGAGCTGGCTCGAGGGCTGGGCGTGGTTCGCCGGGCATGTGAGGATCGCGGCCGCGATCGTGCTGGGCGCGGGGATCTGGATCGTGACGATCTCGCTGCTCGCGCTCGCGACCTCCGCGATGGCGCGGCGCAAGGTCGTCGCGCAGACGTTCCTGCTGGGCGTGATCGTCTTCGGGACGGTCGCGGGACAGGCGATCAACCAGATGTTCGACACCTCGCTCGGATTCCTGTTCAACCTCCCCGAGCTGATGCACTCGGTCTGGGAAGGGCTGTACGCGGTGCCCCTCGACGCGAGGCTCCCCGCTTGGCTCGCCTGGTCGGCGCTCGCGACGATCTGCGGGCTCTCGATCGCCGTCCTCGCGCGCAAACTGCGGGCGTTCGAGGTGGTCAAGTGATCGTCTTCGACGACGTCTCGAAGTTCTACGGCGAGGTTCTCGGCGTCAATCGCGTGTCGTTGACGATCGCCCCGGGGATCACGAGCCTCGTCGGACCCAACGGCTCCGGGAAGACCACCCTCATGAACCTGATGGCGGGGCTCCTGCGCCCGACGAAGGGCCGGGTCGTCGTGGACGGGACGCCCTCCGATCGCCCGGAGGTCCTCTGCCGCAAGCTCGGCTACTGCACGCAGTACGACGCGTTCCCGCCGGGTCTGACCGGCTACGAGTTCCTCCATGCGACGCTCCGCCTCCACGGGCTCTCGGAGCGCGAGTGCCGCGACCGGTCCGCGCGCGCGATCGCCCGCGTCGGGCTGACCGACGCCGCGGGGCGGCGGGTCGCTGGCTACAGCAAGGGGATGCGCCAGCGCATACGCCTCGCGCAGGCGATCGCGCACGACCCGCACGTGGTGGTCCTCGACGAGCCGCTCAACGGTCTCGACCCGATGGCGCGCGCCGAGACGATCGCCGTCTTCCGTCAGCTCGCCGACGAGGGCCGGTTCGTCGTCCTCTCCAGCCACATCCTCCACGAGGTGGATCTTCTCTCGGACCGGGTCATCCTCATCCATCACGGATACGTCGTCGCCGAGGGGAAGATCGCGGGAGTGCGCGACGAGATCGAGGAGCATCCGGTCCAGGTCCTGGTGCGCTGCGACCGCCCCTCCCTCGTCGCGTCGAGGATCTTCGAGCTGGACAGCGCGGTGGAGATCAAGATCCACGACGATCGGCGCGGCCTGCTCGTGCACACGCGCGACGCCGACAAGTTCTACCTGCTCCTCAACCGGCTCGTCCTCGAGCACGGCCTCGATCTCGAGGCGGTCGCTCCGGCCGACGAGGACGTGCAAGCGGTGTACACCTATCTGATCGAGAAGGACGGGCCGACGTCATGAGCGAGGCCCGGTCCGCCACGGTCCGGCAGGTCCTCGCTGTCCAGGCGCTGGAGCTGCGCAAGCGGTTCCTGGGGAAGCGCGCCATCCCCGTTTACCTGCTGGCGCTGATCCCGCTCATGCTCTTCGGGGGCCGCGCCGTCGCGATGCTGGTGTTCGGGCAGGGGCGGAGCGACACGATCGCTCAGGACAGCGTGGTCTACGCCGCGATCTTCCGGGTGATGATCCTGAGGTTCGTCGTCTACTTCGGCTGCGTGGCGGTGTTCGTTCCCCTCTTCCGCGGGGATATCCTCGACCGCTCGCTCCACTACTACTTCCTGGTTCCGATGCGGCGCAGCACGCTGACCCTGGCGAAGTACCTGTCGGGGCTCGCGGCCGCGCTCGTGCTCTTCTGCGGCGTCACGATGGCGACCTGGGTACTCCTGTACGGCGCGCACGGCCCGACGGTCCTCTTCGAGCGGCTGCTGTCCGCGCGCGGAGCCTTCGAGCTGGGCTCCTACCTGCTGGTGACCGCGCTCGCGTGCGTCGGGTACGGAGCGGTGTTCCTCACCGCCGGGGTCGTCTTCAGGAACCCGATCGTGCCCGCCGTCGCCATCCTCATCTGGGAGGGGATCAACGCCCTCCTCCCGCCCGTGCTGAAGAAGGTCAGCGTCATCCATTACCTCGAGTCGCTGTGCCCGGTGTCGTTCCCGCCAGAGTCGGGGATCGCGATCCTGGCCGACCCGGCGTCCCCGTGGGTCTCGATCCCGGGGCTGCTCCTCCTCGCGGCCGTGCTCCTCGCGATCGCCTCCCGCCGGGTGGCGCGGCTCGAGGTCCTCTACGGCGTGGAGTAGCGCGCGGCTGCTACGATCCGGACATGCCGGGTGACGTGGAGCAGGTCGACCTCGTACTGCGACTCCCCTCCAAGCAGCGGCTTCAGTTCCTCGTGGAAGGTCCCAAGCCCATGGCGCTGGTCCGGGCACTGCCGGACGGCGATTTCTACATGACCGTGCGCGAGGTCGATCCGCAGGAGGCGCTCCCCCTCCTCGCGCTCGCCTCGTCGTCGCAGATCGCCCACCTCCTCGATCTCGAGAGCTGGAGGGGGGATCGATTCGATCCGCTGCGGTGCGGGGCGTGGGTGGCCCTCCTCGTCGAAGCCGGCGAGGCGACGATCCGGCGCTTCGCCCGCACGATCGACGACGAGACCCTGATCCTGCTCTTCCGGAACTGGGCGCGCGTGCGCGCGCTCGAGATCGATCACGAGGAGCCTACGCGCGGCCACGGGGTGACCGAGATCGGGGACGACCGCGGGTTCGTCGCCCCCGACGGCGCGCACGTCCTCGTTCCGGAGCGGAGCGAGCACGCGATCGCGGCGCGCAGGCTGGCGGAGGTCCTGTTCCTCGACGACCGGGCGCGGTACCAGGGGATCGTCCGGTCCGCGCTCTTCGAGATGGCCTCCGAGGTCGAGGAGACGGCGCTCCGGTGGCGGACGAGCCGGCTCGAGGAGCACGGCTACCCGTCGTGGGAGGAAGCCCAGTCGATCTACGCGCCTCCGGCCGCGGTCTCGCGACCTCGCGACGCGAGCGACGCCCCCGCCGCCGACGCGCCCCTCGCGCCGCGGGCCGCCCTCCGGACGATCGCCCCCTACACGGCCATCGCCGCCGCCGTCGATACCCTCGACGCCGGAGAGCGAGAGCGCGTGCTCTTCGGCCTCTCCGCGCTGGCCAACCGCGTTCTCGTCGCCGACGGCGCGGACCCCGGATCGATGGAGGCGCAGCACGGCGTGCTGGCGCGGAGCGGCGCCTACGTCGCGCTGGCGCTCGACCGCCGCAAGGCGCGTAGCCCCCGCGACGCCGCGCGGGTCCTCGCCGAAGTCCCCGCGGTCGAGCTGTTCCGTGAAGGGTTCTCGGAAGCGGCCGCGCTCGGCGCACAGGCGCGCGCGATGCGTGTCCCCGAAGCGCTCGTGGATCCGCCGCTGCGCACCCGCGTGAGGCTCCTCCTCGGCCCGCGCCCTCTCTACGTGGACCTCGCCGGAGGCGCCGGGGAGGAGGGGGCCCGGGACTTCCGGAGCCTTGCCGAGGTCGAGGAGACGCGGGCGACGCTCGAGCTGATCGAGGCGCTGCGCGTGGCGCTGCTCGACCGCCAGGGCATCGCTCCCGACGCGCTGCTGCGCGAGGAGCCGAGGCCGTTCGAGACGCCTCCCCGGATCTCGACGCTCCTCCTGACCGCCCTCGCCTGGCACGCCACGCGTGGGGAGGTCCGCGTCGACCGGCTCCCCGCCGACCGCGTCTCGGATTTCCTCCGGAGCGTCGCCTCGCGGCGGACCGCCGACGCGGAGGCCCCGGTGCGGGCGATGGAGCGCCTGCTCGAGGCGCTGCGGCGCGAGACCCCGCTCCCCCCGCGCACGGCCGCCTCCCTGCGGGCGTTCGCGATCGATTGTCTCGACACGCTCGCGGCGGACTGCGCGCAGCTCGACCCCGGGACGCCCGCCACCCCGCGCGTGATCGGCTGCCTCAGGCTGGCCTGATGGAGAGGACCTACCCATGAAGAAGGACGAGCCCCTGAAGTCCGCGTACGACCTCGCGATGGAGCGGCTCCGCGCGAAGGACAAGGCGGAGGGCGTCGAGGAGCGGAGCCCGCTGTCGGACGCGCAGAAGCGGAGGATCGCCGAGCTCCGGAGCGAGGCCAAGGCCAAGCTCGCGGAGCTGGAGATCCTGCACCGCAAGAGCCTCAAGGAGGCGAAGGACGCCGAGGCGACCGCGAAGCTGGAGGAGAACTACGCGACGGATCGCGGCCGGGTGGAGTCGCGCCTCGCCGATGCGATCGAGCGCGCGCGGAAGGGCTAGGAGCGCTCCTCCCAGACCCGGGCGAGCTCGACGATCACCTTCGCCGCCAGCTCCATGTCCTGCGCGGAGACCCACTCCAGCCGGGAATGGAAGTTGTGCTCGCCGGCGAAGATGTTCGGCGTGGGGAGTCCCATGAAGCACAGGCGCGAGCCGTCCGTCCCTCCGCGGATCGGATGCTCGCGGAGGGGGAGCCCGACGCGGCGAATCGCCTCACGCGCGTTCTCGACCACCTTCGCGTGCTGGTCCAGCACCGACTTCATGTTGCGGTAGGACTCCTCGACCTTGAGCTCCACCGCGGCCCCCGGCCAGGCCGCGACCGTCTCGCGCGCGAGGGACTCGAGCCAGGTCTCCTTCTCCTTGAGGCCGCCGTCCTTGAAATCGCGGATGAGGAGCTTCACCGAGGTCTTGTCCACGGAGGCGTTGACCACGTAGGGATGCACGTACCCTTCGTATCCTTCGGTCGTCTCGGGCGAGGTCCGGTCCTTCGGAAGGCGGCCGATGAAATCCGCTGCGACCTTGATCGCGTTGATCATCTTCCCCTTCGCGTACCCCGGGTGGGTGTTGAATCCCCGGAAGGTGACGGTCATCGCGTCGGCGGAGAAGGTCTCCATCTCGATCTCTCCGCGGGTCTCCCCGTCCATCGTGTACGCGCACGACGCCCCGAACCGCTCGACGTCGAAGTACTTCGTGCCGTTCCCGACCTCCTCGTCCGGCGTGAATCCGATCCGGATCGGCCCGTGCGGGATCTCGGGGTGCGCGAGCAGGTATTCCGCCGCGGTCACGATCTCCGCCACGCCGGCCTTGTTGTCCGCGCCGAGGAGCGTCGTCCCGGAGGCGGTGACGATGTCGCATCCGATCTGATCGGCGAGCGCCGGGTTGTCGCCGAGCCTCAGCACCGCCGTCGGATCGTCGGGGAGCACGAGATCCTGCCCCCGATAGTTCCGGTGGACGATCGGCTTCACGTTGGCGCCGGGCATCTCCGGGCTCGTGTCGACGTGCGCGATGAACCCGACGACGGGCACGCCCCGCTTCTTGGTCGTCGGCGGGATCGTCGCGAAGACGTAGCCGTGCTCGTCGATCGCGGCGTCGGCCAGCCCGATGCCCTGCAGCTCGCCCACGAGATGCCGGAGCAGGTCGAGCTGCTTCGCGGTGGACGGGTACGTCTCGGAGGTCTCGTCCGACTGCGTGTCGAACGCGACGTAGGTGAGGAACCGCTTGAGGCAGGCATCGCGGAGCGACGGATCCGGCATGGGGCACCTCGCAAGCCGAGAACGCTACAAGCGCGCGCTTCGACTCGCAAGGTCCCTTGTCTCCTCGAGCACGCTGCGCTAGGATGCGTCGTCGCCGCGGTACCGCATTCGCCGGGCGACGCACGGAGTCCCGATGGTGCGTGCCCTGGGCGTCATCCCAGCCCGCTACGCTTCAACCCGGTTCCCCGGCAAACCCCTCGCTCCCCTCGGACACGGCACCCTCGTCGGCGCGGTGTGGTCCGCGGCCGCAGCCTGCCGGAGCCTGTCGCGCGTGGTGGTCGCGACCGACGACGAGCGCATCGCCGCCGCCTGCCGGACCATGGGGGCGGAGGCGATGATGACCTCACCCACCCATCCTTCCGGGACGGATCGCGCGGCCGAGGTCGCGCGGCGGGCCGGCGACGGCTTCGACGTCGTCGTGAACATCCAGGGGGACGAGCCGTTCCTCACCGCGACGGCGCTCGATCGGCTCCTCGACGGCCTCTCGAAGCGCCCGGATTGCGCGGCGGCGACCCTCGCCGAGCCGCTGATCGAGCCGGACGACCTGTTCGACCCAGGCGCGGTCAAGGTGGTCTGCGCGCGCGACGGACGGGCGCTCTACTTCTCGCGCTCGCCGATCCCGTACCACCGCGCGGCCGCCGGAACGCTCCGCACCGACTTCCGGGGCGCGCTCGCCACCCGACTGGGCGGCACGGCGGGCTACCTCAAGCATCAGGGGATCTACGCCTACCGCCGCGAGACCTTGTTCGCGCTGACCGTGATGGCCCCTTCCCCGCTGGAGGTGGACGAAGGGCTCGAGCAGCTCCGCGCGCTTCAGGCCGGGATCGCGATGCTGGTCGTGGAGTCCGACTTCCGCTCGATCGCCGTCGACACACCGGCCGACCTCGCCCGCGCGGCGGCGCGGCTCGCCGCCGGCCAGGAGATCCACCGATGATGAAGTCCAAGCGGACCACGAAGTACATCTTCGTCACGGGCGGCGTCGTCTCGTCGCTGGGGAAGGGATTGGCCGCCGCTTCCATCGGACGGATCCTCGAGGGACGGGGCTTCAAGATCACGATGCAGAAGCTCGATCCCTACATCAACGTCGATCCCGGCACCATGAGCCCCTTCCAGCACGGAGAGGTCTTCGTGACCGACGACGGGAGCGAGACCGATCTCGACCTCGGGCACTACGAGCGGTTCACGTCAATGGTCGCGGACAAGAACGCGAACTTCACGACGGGGAAGATCTACCAGAGCGTCATCGAGAAAGAGCGGCGGGGGGACTACCTCGGGGCGACGGTCCAGGTCATCCCGCACATCACCGACGAGATCAAGGAATCGATCCTCAAGGTCTCCGAGAGCTGCGACATCCAGATCGTCGAGATCGGCGGCACCGTCGGCGACATCGAGTCGTTGCCGTTCCTCGAGGCGATCCGGCAGTTCCGCCTGGACGTCGGACGGAGCAACGCCGCCTTCGTGCATTTGACGCTGGTCCCCTGGATCGGGACCTCGGGGGAGCTGAAGACGAAGCCGACCCAGCACTCGGTGAGGGAGCTCCGCGCGATCGGCATCCAGCCCGACATCCTCCTGTGCCGGTGCGACCGCGCGATCCCGCAGGAGGTGAAGCGCAAGATCGCCCTCTTCTGCAACATCTCCGAGGACGCGGTGATCTCGGCGCGGGACGTCGAGACGATCTACGAGGTGCCGCTCGCGCTCTCCGCCGAGGGGATCGACGAGATCATCATGAAGCTCCTCGACCTCCCGTACCGGAGGAAGTCGCTCAAGGACTGGGAGGACCTCGTCCACAAGATCCAGAACCCGGTGGACGACGTGACGATCGGCATCGTCGGCAAGTACGTCAGCTACGAGGACTCCTACAAGTCGCTCAACGAGGCGCTCCTCCACGGCGGGACGGCGTCGAATCTCAAGGTCCGGCTGAAGTGGCTCGAGGCGGAGGAGATGGCCGACGGGAAGCTCGACGCCGAGCTGTCACGGGTGGACGGCATCCTGGTCCCCGGCGGATTCGGGATCCGCGGCGTGGCGGGGATGATCGAGGCGATCCGCTACGCCCGCGAGCGGCGTGTGCCGTTCTTCGGCATCTGCCTCGGCCTGCAGTGCGCGGTCATCGAGGGCGCGAGGAACCTGGCGGGGCTCGCCGGGGCCGACTCGACGGAGTTCAACGAGGGGACGCCGTACAAGGTGATCTACAAGCTCCGCGACCTCCTGGGCGTGGACGACATGGGCGGCACGATGCGGCTCGGCGCGTACCCGGCGAACCTGGCCGCGGGGAGCCGCGCGCGCGAGGCCTACGGCGAGCCGGTCGCGGTGGACCGGCACCGGCATCGCTACGAGGTCAACCAGGACTTCCTCCCGCAGCTGACGTCGGCGGGGCTCTCGGTCTCGGGGCTCTCCCCCGACGGGAAGTTCGTGGAGATCGTCGAGTACACCGATCATCCGTGGTTCCTCGCCTGCCAGTTCCACCCCGAGTACAAGTCGCGCCCCCTCGCGCCGCACCCGCTGTTCCGCGAGTTCGTGGCCGCGGCCTACCGCAACAAGCTGTCGCGTCGTGGCCCGCTCGGCGTGCAGGAGCACGATGCGCTCACCGCGCATCCGCATCGCTGACGGCGTCTCCGCCGGCGACGGCGCGCCGCTGCTGATCATCGCGGGGCCCGACTCGATCGAGAGCGAGGAGCACACTCTCCGGATGGCCGTGGCCCTCGCCGCGATCGCGCGGGACCGCGGCGTGCCGCTCGTGTTCAAGGCGTCGTTCGACAAGGCGAACCGCACGTCCTCCGCCTCGTTCCGGGGCCCCGGGCTGGATGCGGGGCTGGCCGCGCTCGCCCGCGTCAAGCGCGAGACCGGGTTGCCGGTCACCACCGACTTCCACGTTCCGGAGCAGGCCGCCGCGCTCGCGAAGGTGGTCGATCTGCTCCAGGTCCCGGCCATGCTCTCGCGCCAGACCGACATGCTCGTCGCGGCCGCCCGGACGGGGCGGGCGGTCAACATCAAGAAGGGGCAATTCCTCGCCCCGTGGGACGCGGACCGCGCCGTGGAGAAGGTGCGCGCCGCCGGAAACGTGAACGTGATGATCACCGAGCGCGGCGTGACGTTCGGCTACAACACGCTCGTCGTGGACTTCCGCGCGCTTCCGCGGCTGCGCGAGTCGGGCGCCCCGGTCTGCTTCGACGCGACTCATTCCGTTCAGATCCCCGGCGGGCGCGGGGACGCGTCGGGGGGAGAGCGGCGCTACATCGCGCCGCTGGCCCGCGCGGCGGTCGCGGTCGGGGTGGACGCCGTGTTCTTCGAGGTGCACGACGATCCCGAGCACGCGCTCTGCGACGGACCCAGCCAGATCCCGCTCGACGTCTTCCCCGCCGTGCTCGACGCGGTGCTCGCCGTCGATCGCGCGGCCCGGGAGCATCCGATCCCGCTGTTATGATGGCGGGGTGTCGCGCGAGATCGCCCGCCGCGTCCTGACGATCGAGTCCGAGGCCGTCGCGGCCCTCGCCGCGAGGGTCGATGCGTCCTTCGAGCGGGCCGTCGACGTCGTCGCGGGGTGCAAGGGCCGGGTGGTCGTGTCCGGCATGGGGAAGTCGGGGATCGTCTGCCAGAAGATCGCCGCGACGCTCTCCTCCACCGGCACCCCGGCGTATTACCTTCACCCCGCCGAGGCGCTCCACGGCGACATCGGACTGGTCGTCGCCGGCGACGTCGTTCTCGTGGTCTCCAACTCGGGCGAGACCGAGGAGCTCGTGCGCTGCCTCGAGCTGGTCCGCCGCGTCGGCGTGCCCATCGTCGCGCTCACCGGGCGCCCCGGCTCGACCCTCGCGCGCCACGCGGACGTCCACGTCGACGTGTCGGTTGCGCGCGAGGCGTGCGCGCTCGATCTGGCCCCGACCGCCTCGACGACTGCCGCGCTCGCGATGGGCGACGCCCTGGCCGTCGCGTGCTACGAGCGCCGCGGCTTCACCGCAAAGGACTTCGCTCGCACGCATCCCGGCGGCCGCCTCGCCCGGAAGGTCACCGAGGTTCGGGAGCTCATGCGGCAAGGAGACGCGCTCCCGCGTGTGCGGGTCGGCGCCTCGCTCACGGAGGCCGTCCGCGAGATCTCCGCGAAGGGGCTCGGGATGACCTGCGTGGTGGACGAGTCCGGAAGGCTGGCCGGGATCCTCACGGACGGCGACCTTCGCCGGCGGGTGCTCGCCCACGAGCGGCCCCTCGAGGGGACCGTGGGGGCGGCCATGACCCCCCGTCCGGTCACCATCGCGCCGGACGCGCTCGCGGGCGAGGCGCTCCGGCTGCTCGAGGAGCGCAAGATCACCTCGCTCGCGGTGACCGACGCGGCGGGGGCGCTGATCGGGGTCCTCCAGATCCACGACCTCTGGCGCACGCAGCTCTTCTAGGAGCCCGATGACCTCGTCACCCAAGACCGTGGTCGACCGCGCCAAGAGCGTCCGCCTCGTCCTCATGGACGCGGACGGGGTGCTCACCGACGGGCGCCTCTACGTCCTCGCCGACGGAAACGAGGCCCGCGCCTACGACGCGCGCGACGGCCTCGCGGTGCGGCTCGGCCAGGCCGGGGGCCTGAGCTTCGGCGTCGTGTCCGGTCGAAGCTCTCCCGCCGTCGCCTCGCGCGCGAGCGAGCTCGGCTTCGTGGAGATCCACCAGAAGGTCGCCTCGAAGGGAGCGTGCGTGGACGAGATCGCGAAGCGGCTCGGCCTCGCGCTCCACGAGATCTGCTTCATCGGGGACGATATCGTCGACGTCCCCGCGTTCCGGCGCTGCGGGCTCGCCGTCGCGCCGGTGGACGCCGAGCCGGAGGCGCTCGAGCATGCGCACGTGGTCGGGCGGCGGGCAGGGGGGCGCGGGATCGTGCGCGAGGTCGTGGAGATGATCCTCCGGGCCCGGGGGGCGTGGGACGCCGCGAGCGCCCCGTATCTCAAGGAGTGATGCGATGCGCCTGGTTTTGATCCTCGTCATCCTCGCCCTCCTGCTCGCGATCCTGGGCTTCGCGATGACCAACCTCGAGACGCGAACCGCGATCACCGTCTGGCAGACGCCCTACCAGGACGTCCCGCTGTGGTCCGTGGTCTTCCTGTCGGCCCTCGCGGGGATCGTGTCGGTCGGCGTGATCGCCGTCGTCGACGGGGCGTTCATCCGGGCCCGCAACCGGCAGCTCGTCCGCGAGCTCCGTCGCGTCGAGACGGAGCTGAATTTCCTGCGCACGCAGCCGATCACTCCTCGGCGGGAGCCGGACGCGCCCGGAGGGGCCGAGACCGCAACCGAGGAGGGGGACGTCGTGGAGCCGGCGCGGGCCGCGGTGCCGCTGGCGAGCGCGCCGGTCTACCAGCCGGAGGACCTGGACGAGGACGACCCGTACTCCGGCGGCCGCGCGGTCTGACCGCGCTCGCTATGCGATCGTCGCGAGTTGCTCCGCGAGCGCGGCGGCCCTCTTCTCGCCCAGGTGCATCTGGAGCCTCGCGAGCTCCGCGCTGAGGAGGAGCTGGAACGCCCCCGCGGCGTCGTCGATCCGGTGCTCGACCACCGCGCGCTTGAGCCCCTCGGGATCCCACGACCCGTCGGCGCGCAGCTCGGCACCGGAGAACAGGTCGGCGAGGCTCTCGTCGAGCGCGCTGCGGCAGGACCGGACGAAGTTCGCCGCTCCGGCGCCGACTTCGGCGCGAACCGCTCGGAAGAGCACGACGTGGCGGGCGTTGAAGCTGATGATCGCCCCTTCCCATCCTTCCCTCGGCTGCCAGCTCTCCGCGGGAGGAGCGGCGGGCGTGGGAGCGGGCTCCGGCTCCGGCGCGGCGATCGAGGCGACCTGCGGCGTTGCGGGCGCAGGCGCGAGCGCCGGCGGAGGCGACGCGAGCGCCGATTCCAGCTCCTCCCGGCTGACGCGCGAGGTGCGATCGGGGTCCTGGGACACGTCGCTCTCCGGCGAGGCCTCGAGGGCGGGCTCGGCGAACGCGAGCTCGGCGGGAGGAGCGGACGCCGGCACGGTCTCGATCGGCGGCGCGGGAGCGGCCTCGGGCTCGGCCTCGGGGACAGGGGCGTCCCTTTCCAGATCGAACTCGCGCGCCGCGGTCGGCGGCATGTCGACCTTCATGTCCTCGAGTCCGGTGCCGGGCTCGCCGAGCTCGAACCGGGGGAGCGCGTCGTCCGGCTCGGGCTCGGGCTCGGGCTCGGAGGGCACCTCGGCGTCGACCGCCTCGTGCGAGAGGACGAGGGTCTCGTCGGACGACATCTCGGCATCGGGGATCGAGAGCACCGCGGGAGTCGCCGCCGGGCGGTCGTCGGGGGCGCGCTCGCCCGCGAGGCGCCAAGGCTCCGAGATCAGCTCGGCGCTCTCGTCGACATCGGCGGACAACGGGATGGGCTCGGGCTCGCGATCGGGATCTGCGGCGACGGGGACCTCCTCGACGTCCTCGGCTTCGTCGATCGACGCCGCGACGCCGGGGTCCTCCGCCGGGGCGGATACCGTATCGCCGGCCGCGGGCCTCGCGTCGAGCCCGTCGAGGACCGTGTCCACGGAGACCTCGATCGGGGCCTCGCCGATCGCGCCGAGAAGGCGGAGCGCCCAGAGGATCTGACAGGAGCGGAAGTCCCCGAGCACGCTCTCGCGGCAGATCTCCAGAACCGTCTTCGGGGATTTCATGAGCGAGATCAGCTCCCACTCCTCGGGGCCGACGCTCATCTTGTCGAGCACGGACAGGTACGGCGAGAGGAGGGTCAAGCGGGCGCCGAGCCCTCCGCAGCCGTCCCGCACACGCGACCAGGACGTGACGCGCCGCACCCCCGCGAAGACGAGCTCCTCGATGCTCCGGTTGAGGGTGATGTCCTCGATGGTGGGAAGGTCGCCGGCAACGAACTGGAAGTCCCCGTCGCTCCAGCGGAACGTGTCGAACACGATCTCCGAGAGCTGCTCGCGCACGGTGGCGCGGAGGTCGTCCTCGTCGATCACGCCGAGCTCGAGCAGGATCGTCCCCACGCGCTTGTTCGAGAGGAGGCGCCGCGCGGTCTCCTCGCGGTCGCGAAGCGAGATGACCCCCCGCCGCAAGAGGTGCGCGACCAGGCCGTCGTCGATCGCGTTCGACGTAGCGAACACGCAGACGCCTTCCTTCAGATGGAGCGTCCGCTCGAGCGAGCCCTGCGTGACGTGCAGGACGCCCGTCTCGTCGCGGCGGCACAGCCGGATCAGCACCTCCGGCAGGCTCGTCCGCTCGAGGCGCCCTTCCAGGACCTCGCGCCCCCCCGAATCGTTCGCGCGATCGACCTCGTGCACGAGCCCGAGGACGCGGAACGCCCACAGCGCTTGGTAGATCTCGTAGTTCGAGAGGAACACCTCGCGGCACATCGCGTCCAGCGAGGCGCCGTGGTCGCCCGCGTGCTCGAGCCGCTGCAGGAGCATGCGCTCGCCGTCGCGGATATCGAGCCCCTCCAGCACCCCACGCCAGCCGGGATCGAGGCGGAAGCGCGTCGAGGGAGGCCCGACGCTCCGCCGGATGCGGGAGAACGACCGGATCTGACGGATCCCCTGGAGGAGGATCTCGGTCGTCCGCATGCCGAGCGTGACGACCTCTTCGGTCGGGAGAGGCCCTTGGTGGAAAGCGTAGTCCCCGTCCTCCCAGGCGAACAGCCCGAGGACGATCCCCTTGACCTGCGCGAGGACTCCGCGGACGAGGTTGTCGGGGCTCAGGTGTCCGGCGGAAACCAGGATCGCCCCGAGGCGCTTCCCGCTCGAGAGCTGGGAGATCGCGCGCTCGAGCTGGTCGAGCGTGATGACCCCCTCGCGGAGCAGGAGCTCTCCCAGACGATCGTTCGGGTCGCCGGACGCGGCGAACACGATCCTGCCGGCGTCGACGTAGACCTTCTTGGTGATCCCGCGGGCGGTCAGATGCAGCACGCCGGTCGAGCGGCGCCGGCACAGGTTCCAGAGCAAGTCGGGAACGCTGATGCCTTCGAGCCGGCCGTTGACCAGACTCGCAGGAAGACTCGTTCGTGTGTTGTCGTCCATGCCGACTCCCGACCCGTGCCCGGGACCCGGACCTAAACTTAGGCGCGTTACGAAACCGGTCAAGGAGCGCCGAGAATCGGCCGTCGCGCGTCAGGGCTCCGGAGAACGGGCCTCCTCGATCATCATGACGGGGATCCCGTCCACGATCGGGTAGACGCGGCGGCAGCCCTCGCAGCGGAGGCCGGCCCCGTCGGCCAGCTCCGTGATCGCCGCGCGGCAGGCCGGGCATCGGAGCATCTCGAGCAGTCGCGCGTCGATCGACACGTGCCGGTGTATACAACGTCTCGAAGGAGCCCGCAAAGGGAGGTCCCTATACTCCGGCTCGTGCAGGAGTTCCCCGCTCCCCTCCGGCGCTCCCTCGCCGCCCACGGCTCCGGCCTGACCGTGCTCGTCCTGCGGCTCGGAGCGATGGGCGACATCGTGCGGACGCTTCCCGCGGTCCGCCTCCTCCGATTCGGTCTTCCCGACGCGCGGGTGCATTGGGTGGCCTGGGAGGCGTGGACGCCCCTCCTCCGCGGCCACGCGGAGATCGATGAGGTCGTGGCGATCCCCCGCTCCGAATGGCGCGGAATGGCGCGCGCGCCCGGCCGTTGGACGGACCTCGCCGCAGCGGCGCGGGGTCTGGTCGCGGCGCTGCGCGCCGCCGCTCCAGGGCTCGTGCTGGACTTCCACGGCGATCTCCGCAGCGGGCTCCTCGGGCGCCTCTCGGCGGCGCCGGTCCGACTGGGTTACTCGGGGCATCAACAAAAGGAAGGGAACCGGCTCTTCACGACCCATCGCGTCCCCCCCGGGCCGCGGAGGAGATCGCGCATCGACCGCAACCTCGAGCTCGTGCGCGCGCTCGGCCTTCCGGTCGACCCGATGCCGGACGCGGGGATCCCGATCGGCCCGGTCGACGAGCGAGCCGCCGCGGGGGTCCTGTCGGCGTCGGAGGTCCGGTCGGCATACGCCGTCCTCAACGCGGGGGCGAGCCGCCGCCAGGCGTACAAGAAGCCTCCGCCCGGGCTCCTCGCCGAGGCCGCCCGGGCCGCGGCAGGCGCGGGGCTCGTGCCCCTGGTCGTCCACGGTCCCGGCGAGGAGGACGATGCGCGAGCTGTCGTCGAAGCCTCGCGCGGCGTCGCGCGGAGCGCGGGCGCGACGGGTCTCCTCGCGCTCGCGGCCCTCCTTCGCGGCGCCCGCCTGTTCGTCGGCGGGGATTCGGGACCGCTCCACCTCGCCTGCGGCGTGGGCTGCCCCGTGGTCGGGCTCTACGGCCCGACGGATCCGGCGGTCAACGCTCCGTGGAGGGTGCCGAGCGCGAGCGTGGCCCCCGAGGGGCGCGCCTACACGGGGATCAAGGCGCGCGACCGGCGGTCGGGAGGCTTCGAGGGGATCGGCGAGGACGAGGTCGCCCGCGCGGTCGAGAGCGTGCTCGCGGTCCCCTCAATCGTCGAGGGCCTCGAGTAGGAAGCGGATCTCCGCCGCGAGGCCGTCGTGGTGGTGGCGGAGCGCAGCCTCGATCCCCCGTTCGTACGCGCCGCGGGCCGCCTCGACGCGCCCGAGCCGCTCGAGACACAATCCGAGGCTCTTCAGCGCCGCTCCCACGTCCCCCGCTTCGAGGGCGAGGTAGGCCTCGAGCTGCTCCGCCGCACCCGACCACTCGCCGGCCCGGAAGAGCTCGTTCGCGAGGAAGTAGCGCGCGCGGGGATCTCGCGGGGAACGCTCGACCAGCTCGCGCAGCTTGTCGAGGCGCGACGGCTCGCTCACGACCGCCTCCATCCGGCGCGGTGCAGGGCGAGGGACAGCCTCCCCGCGGTGCGATGGCGGGCCAGGCGCCGGGCCAACGCCTCGTCCCCACCAGCGTAGAGGGAGTACCAGAGGTCCTCGGTCCCCGGACCCAGCGGCCCCGCAACGCCGGTGAGCTTCGCGCACGAGCGCTCCATCCGCCGGATCGCCGCCTGACGCGGACCGAACGCGACGGGCCCCGAGACGAACCGCGCGCGATCGAGATCGATCACGAGCACGTCGGAGGCGTCGGGCCGGGCTCCCCGGAGCAGGAGGTTCCCGAGATTCAGATCCGGATGGAGCATCCCGCCGTCGTGCATCCGACGGACCGCCCTCATCACCGCCGCGAGGTCGTCGCGGGTGAGCGCGCGTCCGATCACCCGCCGCGCGAGATCCTCCCCTCCCTCGACTTCCTCGAAGGCCATGGCGCCGCGCACCAGCCCCGATGGTCCCACCTCGACGGCGAGCGCGATGGGGCGAGGCGTCGGGATCCCGCGCGCTCGCGCCTCGACTGAGGCCGCGAGAATCGCGACGAGACGGGACGCGGAGGGATAGCGGTCCTTCCAGAGCGACGCGAGCCGTCCACCGCGCCTCATGAGCTTGATCCGCCACCGCGCCCCCCGCGCCCCTTCGATCACGGCGGTGCCCCCGCGACCGCTCCCGCCCGAGACCGCCTGCGAGGCCGCGCGCCATCCGTCCCACGAGCCCAACCGCAGCGCCGCCGGATCCGCCTCGAGCGCGGCATCGACGTACAGCGCGGTGCGGCCCGCGGCTCGGAGAGAGAACCCCGAGGGCGGAGCGGGCCAGGACCTCACCGCGCGCTCCGCGGCGCGGCCGCCTTCCGTGCGGCGATCCACGCGAACCCGACGCCGAGGAGGTACAGACCGATCATCGGCAGCGCGAAGAGGCTCATCGTCAGCGCGTCCCCCGACGGCGTGACGACGGCCGCGGTGATCGCGATGATCATGACCGCGAGCCGGAAATGGCGCATGAGGAACGACGGCGTCACGATACCGAACCGCGCGAGCACGAGGATCACCACCGGCATCTCGAAGACGAGCCCCGCGCCGAGCAGGAGGCGGCTCTCGAACTCGAAGGCCGATTGCAGCGTGAGCTGGGCCTTGAACTGCGAGCCGAGCGAGAGCAGCCAGCGCGCCGTCACCGGGATCGCGACGTAGTAGCCGAACGCCCCGCCCGCCGCGAAGAAGAGGGTGCCGAGCATGATGAAGAGCGCCCCCGCGCGCCGCTCGCCGGGGTAGAGACCGGGGGCCACGAACCCCCAGAGCTGCCACAGGACATAGGGCATCGCCAGGAAAAGGGCGGCGACGGCGGAGGCCTTCATGTAGACCATGAAGGGCTCCGTGAGCGCGAGGAAGACGATGTCCCCGCCGCCGAACAGATGCTCGCGGATCGGGCGGAGGAGGAACCGGAGGATCTTGTCGCTGACGAGCCAGCAGCCGGCGAGCAGGACGACGAAGACGAGGGCCACCCGGAATAGCCTCGAGCGCAACTCGTCGAGGTGCTCCAGGAAGCTCATCGTCGACTCAGTGGATGGAGCCGGGGTCACCATCGTCGGCGTCCGGCTTGACGGCAGCCGGAATCTCCGGGTCGAGCACGCCGCGGGCGAGCGTCTCGGGGCGAGGGACGGCCTCCACCGCGCGCGCGGCCTCCTTCACGCTCTCCAGCTCCACCTCTCTCTCGAGGTTGATCTTGAAATCGGTCGTGGCCCGGCGGAAATCGGCCATGGTCTTGCCGAGCGTGCGGCCGATCTCCGGAAGACGGCGCGGGCCGAAGAGGAGCAGCGCCAGGATGAAAAGGAAGATGACCTCTGGGCCGCCGAGGGAGCCGAACACGTAACCGAGGCTACGCGCCGGTGCGGGGGGTGTCAAGAAAACGCCTCGGGTCGCGATCCGCGCTGGAACTCGTTGCCGGTCCTCGCGCGTCACCCTATAATTCCGCTTCCTTCCCATTCGTCGAGGGCCTCGCCATGAGCCGTTCGGCACGCAGAACCGTCGGAGTGACGTTGTTCTTCCTTGGCGGAGGTTGCCTGCTCGGGGGCTTGCTCGCGAGCCGGGTGGAGGCGGAGGCCGACAAGTCACCGAACCAGGTGCGGACCTTCGGTCGCATCCTGGCTCTCGTGGAGGACAACTCGGTCTCGAAGGCGACCTCCGAGGACCTCGTCGAGGACGCCATTCAGGGGATGCTCCACACGCTCGACCCGCACAGCAACTACCTCAATCGCGAGGCGTACACCGAGATGCGGGACGAGCAGCGCGGGATGTTCTACGGTCTCGGGATCCAGATCACCAAGCGCGGACCCGACAAGCCTCTGACGATCATCGCCCCGATCGACGGGACGCCGGCGGCGAAGGCCGGGCTCCAGCCTGGAGACGTGATCGCGAAGATCGAAGGCCAGGACACGCTCGGACTGACGGTCCAGGACGCGGTGCGCCGGCTGAAGGGAGAGAAGGGCACGAAGGTCACGATCACCGTTCAGCGGGCCGGAGAGGGGGAGCTGTTCGACGTCACCCTCGTCCGCGACGAGATCCCGACCCACAGCCTCGCCCATGCGTTCATGGTCGCGCCGAGCGTCGGGCTGATCCGCATCTCGAACTTCACGAGCACGACCACGAGCGAGCTCGACGACGCGCTCGAGAAGCTGAAGGCCGCGGGGATGCAGAGGCTGGTGCTCGATCTCCGCAGCAACCCCGGCGGCCTGCTCGATCAGGCGGTGGGCGTCGCGAGCCGGTTCATCCCGGAAGGGAAGCTCGTCGTCTACACGCGGGGGCGTATCGCGGGGTCGGACCAGGACTACACGGCGAAAGGGGACGAGCGGACGAACGCCCCCCTGGTCGTCCTCGTCGACCGTAGCTCCGCCTCGGCCAGCGAGATCGTGTCCGGCTGCATCCAGGACCACGACCGCGGCCTCGTCGTCGGCGAGACGACGTTCGGCAAAGGCCTCGTGCAGCGGGTGATCCCCCTCCGCGACGGCGGGGCGCTCGCGCTGACGACGGCGAAGTACTACACGCCGTCCGGCCGGCTCATCCAGCGGGACTACACCGATCTCGACGACTACTTCCTCGACGCGGAGCTGGAGGACGACGACGCCCCGGCGGCGGCGGTTCCCGAGGCGACGGGACGCGACGTGCGGCATACGGATTCCGGCCGGACGGTCTACGGCGGCGGGGGCATCACGCCCGACTACGTCGTGCACTCGGAGAAGGAGCCGCTGCTCCTCTCGCGGATGCGCCGGGAGAATCTGTTCTTCGACTATGCCGTGCGGTACGTCGCGTCGCACCCCACGCTCAAGCAGGGGTTCTCGATCGACGACGCCGTGATCGCCGACTTCCGCGGCTTCCTGGGTACGCGCAACTTCAAGTACGACGCGGAGGCGTTCGACACCTCCCGCAAGCCGCTCGAGCTCCGGCTCCGGTCCCAGATCGCGCGCGTGAAGTGGGGGGCCGAGGCCGAGAGTCGCGTCCTCGCGGAGGGCGACGTCCAGGTCCAGAAGGCCCTGACGCTCTTCGAGGAGGCGGCGAAGCTCGCGGAGGCGGGGGAACTCGGCCGTCAGGAGAAGGACGAGAAGGGCGCGAAGGCCGCGGATCTCAAAGCCGCCGTTCCGGCGAGCTGAGCGCGAGCTTCTCCTCCAGCGGGGCCCGGTGGAACCTGCGGAGCGCCGCGACGCGGCGCACCCGCGGCGCGCGCTCCAGCGTTCGGAGGAAGCGCAGCGCCGAGCGCGCGGCCTCGTCATAGCGAGCGCGGACCTCGGGGTCGGCGTCCGCGTAGATCCGCTTGTAGAAAAGATGATGGCGGAGCCAGCTGCGCCGCGTGGGGGGCAGCCGGCGGCGGGATCCGGCCAGGAACCGCGACAGCACCAGGTCCTTGCTGACGTTCGCCTGGAGCTCCAGCTCCAGTAGAGAGACGCCGCGCCCCGCGTGCGCGCGCTCCGCGGTGACCAGCAGATGGTCCAGCTCCTCGACCAGGACCGCAAACGCATCGACGTTGTGCTCGTCGAGCCCCTGCTGCGGCGGCCGCTGTTCGAGCCGGGCGATCATCGCATCCGGGAAGTAGATCCGAGCGCGGATCCCCTCCCCCGTGTCGCGGACGAGCAGGCGCGCGCCGTCGCCGCCCTCCGAGCACGCCTCGGCCGCGCCGTTCGCGTACAGCTCGCGGAAGCCGGCGTCGCCGATGATGTAGCGGCCGATCGGGAGAAGCGGCGCCTCCAGCGCGTAGGTCCTCCGCAGGAGACCGCAGACGGCCTCGACGAGCGTCACGCGCGCACCCCCTCCGGCTCGTACCGGAACTCCCCCTCGCGGAACGCGACGCGCAGTCTCGGGTACTCGAGCGCAGCGCGCACGTGCGCGAGCACCTCGCGGCGGATCTCGTTCGCATCGAAGGGGCGATTCCCCTCGCGAAGCTGCCGGAGCCTGGCCACGACGGCATCGCGGTCCGTCGCGCCTCGCCGATCGTCGCGGCGGATGCGCTGGGAGACCGCCACGTTGCACACGGCCTCGAGGGTCACGGCCAGGCGACGGGCACCGAAGGCCGGTGAGAAGCCGCGCCGGAGCAGCTCCGCGCGCGCGCCGGGGTCGAGGACGATCTCCAGGTCGTGAACGTCGCGGTATCGCCGGGCGATCCGCTCGAACTCGAGGTCGAGGATCCGCTCGGCGCTGGACTCACTCAGCCGGTTGAAATGGATCAGGCGAACCCGGTTGACGAACTCGGGGGACAGCGCCCGCCGGAGGTCCGCGCGCACGTCGGCGTCCGCCGCCAGCTGCCGGGTGTCGTCGTCCGCGTAGCCGATCGGCGTCCCCCGCTGCTGGGCGTCGCTGTAGCCGAGGTTCGAGGTGAAGAACACCAGCGCGTTCGCGAAGTTGAGGACGCGCCCCCGGTTATCCGTCGTGGTGCCGCGGTCGAGGATCGACAGGAAGAACATCCGCAGCTGGGCGTGCGCTTTCTCGACCTCGTCCACGAGGATGATCGACACCGGGGCCTTCGCCGCGCGCGTCTGGAAGGCCGAGAGGACACCCTCCTCGTCGGACCGGATGAACCCGCGCGTGGCGCCGCGCAGCTCGTTGATGTCCGAGGGATAGGTGTAGTTCGGTCCCTCGATCGTCAGGATCGGGATCTCGACGCCCCAGGAGGCCTCGAGCACGCGCCCCAGGCACTCGACGAGGTGGTTCTTCCCGACACCGGTGGGACCGACGAGGAAGTAGCCGGGAGGCTTCCTCAGGTCGCGCGTTCCCGACGCGCAGAGGGAGAACTCGTCGCAGAGCGCTTCGACCGCGGTGCGCTGATCGACAACGATCGCGTTGAGGGCGTCGCGAAGCCGACCGATGTCGAGCGAAGCGAAGAGGAGCATCCGCTCGTAGGCGGAGAGGAGCTCGTCGCGTGAGAACAGGGCTCCGGCGTCCGCGTCCCCGCGGGCGGCCTCGACGTACGTGGCCTCGGGCGCCTCGGGCGCGGCCTCGGCGGCGACCGCGTCGGCGACCGCCGCCATGAGGGGGACGCGCGCGGCGAGATCGCGCACGAGCCGCCCCGCGGGCTGGGGATCCGGGTGCATCGTCCTCAGGATCTCCGCGTAGAGCGGGAACCGGTCCGCGCACTGGCGGAGGAAACCGACCTCCTCCTCGAGCGGAAGCATCAGCAGCTTGTTCTGACGGAAGAACTCGCGGAGACGCCTGTCCTCGGCGAGAAGCTCCAGCGCCTCGCCGGCGGCCCGATAGGCGCGCGCGCCCAGCTCGCCGAGCTCGTACCCCTTAACCCGGCGGAGGCCGAGAAACCCGAAGTCGAAGAGTGCCTTGTCGCCGATGACGCGGACGTCGTCCGGCAGCCGGCGGATCCGGTACAGCACCTCGCCGGAGCCCCGCCGCTGCTCGTCGATCAGCTGCCCGACGAGCGAGGCGAGGACGGAGCGGTCGGTTTGCATGATCGTGGCGATCCGCTCGTCGGAATAAACGTCCGTCAGGAGGAGCGAGCAGCCGGTCAGAACCCGAACCAGGTGCCGGAGCTCGAGCCCGTCGACACCGTGCACCCCCGAGAACAGCTTCGCGGCTTCCCGAAGGCGCGCCTCGAGCGCGTCCGCGTCGAGAGGCTGGATTGTTCTGTCGGGACGATCGCTCGAATCGCCGGCCATGACGTCCCTCCCTCCCCGAGGAGTAACAATGCATGTGCCACCGAGCGCTCGTCTCGACAACTTCTTTCTTTGCAGTTCTTAGAGGCGGTGTCTCAAGTCGGGACCGACGCGCGTTGTCACCGCTACAAGCCGGACCGTCCAGGATTGCGACCGCCAGATAGCCGATCGATTCACTGGATTCTTGGGCCGATCCCTTGACATACCGCAGGGCGAAATCCTAATATCTTGGCACTCGCTCGGAGTGAGTGCTAACAATTCAAGCCAAGCTGAACTAAACAAATGACTTGTATCGCTAAGGAGGACTGGCAGTCATGAAGGTGAAGCCGCTCTATGACCGCGTTCTGGTCAAGAGGATCGAAGAGAAGGAGCAGAAGAAGGGGTCCATCATCATCCCCGACACGGCCAAGGAAAAGCCGATGGAAGGCAAGGTCGTCGCGGTCGGCGCGGGCGCGGTGAACAAGGAAGGGAAGCGCACCCCCCTCGAGGTGAAGGTCGGAGACCGCATCCTCTTCGGAAAGTACGCCGGCACCGAGATCAAGATCGACGACCAGGAGCACGTGATCCTGCGCGAGGACGAAGTCCTCGGCATCCTCGAGTAAATCCGAAACCCATTCATTTTGGAGGTTCGACACAGATGTCAGCGAAGAACATCACGTATTCGGAGGACGCGCGTCAAGCGATGCTCCGCGGCGTCAACAAGCTGGCCGACGCCGTGAAGATCACCCTCGGCCCCAAGGGCCGGAACGTCGTCCTCGAGAAGAAGTTCGGCTCGCCGCTCTCGACCAAGGACGGAGTGTCCGTGGCCAAGGAGATCGAGCTGGAGGATTCCCGCGAGAACATGGGGGCGCAGCTCGTCCGCGAGGTCGCGTCGAAGACGTCCGACGTCGCCGGAGACGGGACCACCACCGCCACCATCCTCGCCCAGGCGATCTTCCGTGAGGGCGTCAAGGCCGTGACGGCCGGCTCGAACCCGATGGACATCAAGCGGGGCGTCGAGAAGGCGGTCGAGTACGCCTCCGGCGAGATCAAGAAGCTCTCCCGCCCCGTGGCCGGAAAGGCGATCTCCCAGGTGGGGACGATCTCGGCGAACAACGACGAGTCGATCGGCCAGATCATCGCCGAGGCGATGGAGAAGGTCGGCAAGGACGGCGTGATCACGGTCGAGGAGGCGCGCGGCCTGGAGACCTCGCTCGAGGTCGTCGAGGGGATGCAGTTCGATCGCGGCTACCTGTCGCCGTACTTCGTCACCGACGCGGAGCGGATGGAAGTCGTCCTCGAGGACGCCTACATCCTGATCCACGAGAAGAAGATCTCGTCGATGAAGGACCTCCTCCCCGTGCTCGAGCAGGTCGCGAAGTCGGGCAAGCCCCTCGTCATCGTCGCGGAGGACGTCGAGGGCGAGGCCCTCGCCACCCTCGTCGTCAACAAGCTGCGGGGCACCCTGCACACCGCGGCCGTGAAGGCCCCGGGGTTCGGCGACCGCCGCAAGGCGATGCTCGAGGACATCGCGATCCTCACGAACGGCAAGTGCATCACCGAGGACCTCGGGATCCGCCTCGAGAACATCAAGCTGGACGACCTCGGACGCGCGAAGAAGATCGTGATCGACAAGGAGAACACGACGATCATCGAGGGCGCCGGCAAGTCGAAGGCGATCGAGGGGCGTGTCAAGCAGCTCCGCACCCAGATCGACGAGACGACCTCCGACTACGACCGTGAGAAGCTCCAGGAGCGGCTCGCGAAGCTGGTCGGCGGCGTCGCCGTCATCAAGGTCGGCGCGGCCACCGAGTCCGAGATGAAGGAGAAGAAGGCCCGCGTCGAGGACGCGATGCACGCGACCAAGGCGGCCGTCGAGGAGGGGATCGTTCCCGGCGGCGGCGTGGCCCTGATCCGCTGCGTCCCGGGGCTCGACGAGCTGATCAAGAAGGAGAAGAACGAGGACATGGCCGTCGGGATCCGGATCGTGAAGCGCGCGCTGGAGGAGCCGATCCGCCAGATCGCGAACAACGCCGGCTACGAGGGCTCGGTCATCGTCAACCAGGTCAAGTCGCTCGAGAAGGACAAGGGCTTCGACGCCCAGAGCGAGAAGTTCGTCAACATGCACGAGGCCGGGATCATCGACCCCACCAAGGTCGTGCGCTCCGCGCTCCAGAACGCCGCGTCGATCGCGAGCCTGATGCTCACCACCGAGGCGGTGATCAACGAGATCCCCGACGAGAAGAAAGCCGGCCCGCCGCAGGGCATGGGCGGCGGCATGGGCGGCGACTTCTGATCCCGCCGATCGCGTAGACTCCACGCCCGGCCCTTCGGGGCCGGGCTTTTTTTTTGGAGCCGACGTGTCCCTCGAAGCCGCGCGCGCGGAGCGGACCCGCGTTCTCGTAGCCCTCCTGCTGATCCAGGTGTTCTTCGGCGTCCACTACCTCGCCGGGAAGATCGTCCTCGCCGCGATCCCGCCCCGGGCGTGGGCGCCGCTGCGGGTCGCGAGCGCGGCGCTCGTCCTGCTCGGCATCGTCGCCGCCACGGGCCGGCGGTTCCCGGCGGCCCCGCGGGACTGGGCGAGGCTCGCCCTCTTCTCGGTCTTCGGCGTCGCGATCAATCAGGTCTTCTTCGTCGAGGGGCTGGCTCGCACGACGGCCACGCACTCGGCGATCATCAACACGCTCATCCCGGCGTGGACCCTGCTCTTCGCCGTCCTCCTCGCCCACGAGCGCCTGACCGCCCTCAAGGGTGCCTCGCTCGCTCTCGCCGTCGCGGGAGTGCTGCTGGTCATCCGCCCCGAGCGCGCGTCGTTCTCCTCCACGACGTTCGTAGGAGACCTGCTGACGATCGCGAACTCCCTCTCGTACGGACTGTTCCTCGTGATCTCGAAGCGCACGATGCACCGGGTGGACGCCGTCGCCGCGACCGCCCTGATGTTCGCGTTCGCGACCCCGCCGATCGCCGCCTACGGGGGGAAGGCGCTCGCATCGCTCGACCCTGGGTCGGTCCCGGCCGCGGTATGGGCTTGGGCCGCCTTCATCGTCCTGGTTCCGACGGCGGGAGCCTACGTCCTCATCTCGTGGACGCTCGCGCGAGCGGAGGCGTCGCTGGTCGCGATGTTCGTCTACGTGCAGCCCGTGATCGCGGCGATCCTCGGGGTCGTGTTCCAAGGGGAATCGCTGACGATCCGGACGGTCGTGGGCGCGCTGGTGATCTTCGCGGCCGTCTATCTCGCGATGGGCTTGCCCCGTCCTAGCCGAGCGCGATTCGCGTCAGCAGCTCGGTCCCGACCGTGAGCGACGCCTCGTCGATGTCGAAGCGTGCCGAGTGGTGGGGGGCGTCGATCCCGCGCGAGGCGTTCCCCGCGCCGACGAAAACGAACGCGCCGGGGACCCGTCTCAGGAAGTAGGCGAAGTCCTCCGCCGCCGCCGTCGGGTCGTGCTCGAGGACGTTCGAGGGACCGACGACCCGGGCGGCGTGCTCGCGGACGCGTCGAACGGCGTCCGCATCGTTGACGACCGCCGGATAGCCGGGGCGAAGCTCGTAATCGAGGCGGCAGCCCGACGCCGCGCAGATCCCGTTCAGGATCTCCGGAACGCGCCGCCGCAGCGTCTCCCGGACCTCCTCGTCGAAGCTCCGGAGCGTGCCGTGGAGCGAGGCGCTGTCGGGGATCGCGTTGGGGGCGGTTCCGGCGTGCAGGGAGCCCACCGTGACCACCGCGGGCCGGACCGGATCGACCGAGCGCGAGACGACGCTCTGCAGCGCGACGATCGCGTGCGCCGCGGCCACGACCGGATCGATTGCGCGGTGGGGCACCGCCCCGTGCCCCCCTTTGCCGATGATCGTCGCGACGAACTCGTCCTGGCCGGCCATGCTCGGGCCCGGCCGGAGCTGGATGGTGCCCGCGGGAAAGTAGGACCAGAGGTGGAGGGCGTACGCCTCCGCGACGCCGTGCGTCGCGAGGACCCCCTCGTCGATCATCGCCTGGGCCCCGCCGAATCCTTCCTCCCCGGGCTGGAAGCACAGGATCACGTCTCGATCGAGCCGGTCAGCGAGCTGCGACAGGACCGCCGCCGCGCCGAGGAGCATCGCCACGTGCCCGTCGTGACCGCACGCGTGCATGCGCCCCGCGATCTTGGAGCCGTACGACCGTCCGGGCGTCTCCGTGATCGGCAGACCGTCCATGTCCGCGCGCAGCAGGACCGGAGGCTTGGCGGCGCGGCGCGCGCGGAGGACGGCGACCACTCCGGTCTTCGCGATCCCGGTCTCGACGTCCAGGCTCAGACCGCGGAGCTTCTCGGCGACGAAGGCCGCGGTCTCGTGCTCCTCGAACCCGAGCTCCGGACGCTCGTGGAGCGTCCGCCTCCACGCGACGATCGACTCCCCCAGCTCGCGAACGCGGTCTTTGACGTCGTCGCCCATCGGAGCCTCCGTTGGAGGCGCATTCTATAATCGGCCGCCGTGAGCCTCACGGAATCGAGACGGGTCAGGATCGGCCATTCTCCGGACCCCGACGACGCCTTCATGTACTACGCGATCTCCCGCGGCGAGATCGATACCGGCGGATTCCGCGTGGAGCAGGTCCTCGAGGACATCGAGACCCTGAACCGGCGGGCCGTGGCGGGGGAGCTCGAGGTCACCGCGATCTCGATCCACGCCTACGCGCACGTCGCGCACCGGTACGCGCTGATGTCCTGCGGCGCGAGCATGGGGGACGGCTACGGACCGATCGTCGTCTCCCGCGGCCCGATGACGCCGGCCGACCTCGCCCGCGCCACCGTCGCCGTCCCGGGGACCCTCACCTCGGCGTTCCTCGCCTTGCGCCTGTTCCTCGGCGTCCCGTTCCCCTTCGTCGTGATCCCCTTCGACGCGATCCTGGACGCGGTCGCCTCGGGCCGCACCGACGCGGGGCTGATCATCCACGAAGGTCAGCTGACGTTCGGGGATCTGCGCCTGAAGAAGGTCCTGGACCTCGGCGCCTGGTGGGGCGGCGAGACGGGGGGCCTGCCGCTTCCGCTGGGCGGCAACGCGGTGCGGCGCGACCTCGGCCCGGAGGGGATGGCCGCCCTGACGCGCATGTACAGGGAGTCGATCGCCTTCGCTCTCTCCCATCGCGCCGAGGCGCTCGCCTACGCAAAGGACTTCGGGCGCGGGCTCGACGACGGCCGCAACGACCGGTTCGTGGCCATGTACGTCAACGAGCGCACGCTCGACTACGGCGAGAGCGGCCGGCGCTCCGTGCGGCTCTTCCTCGAGCGCGGCGCCGCGGCCGGGGTCGTGCCTCCGGTCGAGCGGCTGGACTTCATTTGATCCCCGCGCTTGGAGAGCCTGCGCGGCAGCTCGCCGCCGCGAACGAGACGTGCGGCGTCGTGGAACGGCCGAGCCTCGCGCGCCTCCTCGCCACCGGACCGGACTTCCTCTCCTTGCTGCACAGGCTGAGCACGGGAGACGTCCTGAGCCTGCCGCCGGGGGAGGGACGGCCCACCGTCGTGACCAGCGCGAAGGGGCGGATCGTCGAGCGGGTGACGGTCCATAACGTCGGGGACGGCGTCCTCGTGATCGCCGGACCCGGCTCGTCCGACCGGCTCCTGTCCCACTTCCGGCGGTACACCTTCTCCGAGGTCACCGGGTTGACCGACGTCACCCCGACGACGTTCGCGTACACGCTCGTCGGCCCCCGCTGGCCCGACGCGGTCCGCTCCGTCGGAGCTCCCGATCTCCCTCCCTATGGGGCGGGGCGCCTCGCGCTCGCGGGCGCCCCGGTGACGGTCGCTCGCACGAGCGGGTTCGACGACGACGGGCTGACCGTGATCGGCGACTCCGTCGCCGCGGAGCGTGTCGGTGTCGCTCTCGTGACCGCCGCGGCCACAGTCGGCGGAGGCGGGATCACCGAGCAGGCGCTCGACGCGTGGCGGATTCTCCGTGGACTCCCGGCCCCCGGGCACGAGCTGATCGAGGACTACAACCCGCTGGAGACCGGGCTGCGCGACGCGGTGAGCTTCACGAAGGGGTGCTACGTCGGACAGGAGGTCATCGCTCGGCTCAACACCTACGACAAGGTCTCCCGCCGCTTGATCCGCTTGACCCTCCCGGGAGGGGCGAGCGTCCCCTCGCCGGGCGCCGCGGTCCTCCACGGCGGGCGGGCCATCGGCGCGGTCACCAGCGCGGTGATCCCGGCGGGGCACGACGCGCCGGTCGCGCTCGCGCTCGTCAAGTCGCGCGATCTCACCGAGGACGGAGCGCTCGCCGTCGAGTCCGGCGGAGCGTCGGTCCCGGCGAAGCTGGGTTAGACGGCGAGCAGAGTCTCCAGATGGATCGCGACCGACGCCGCGAGAGCGTCGAGGTCGTAGCCGCCCTCGAGAACCGAGACGATCTTCCCCGAGGCGTGGCGCTCGGCGATCCGCCTCACGATCCGCGTGGCCTCGGCGAACGCGCCCGTCGAGACCGACAAGCCGCCCAGCGGATCGCTCCGATGGGCGTCGAAGCCGGCCGAGACCAGCACGAGCTCCGGGCGGAAGCGCTCGGACGCCTCGGTCAACGGCCCCGAGAGCGCGGCGAGGAACGGTCCGTCGCCGTCGCCGGGGCGCAGCGGGACGTTCAGCGTCGTGCCTTCCCCCGCGCCGCGTCCCCGCTCGTCGGCGCGCCCGGTTCCCGGATAGAGAGGCATCTGGTGGCAGGAGAAGTAGAAGACGTCGGCATCCTCCTCGAACAGATGCTGCGTGCCGTTCCCATGGTGCACGTCCCAGTCCACGATCAGGATACGGTGGAGGCCGAGCTCCGCGCGGAGCGCGGCCGCCGCGACCGCCACGTTGTTGAAGAGACAGAATCCCATCGCGAGATCGCGCTCGGCATGGTGTCCCGGAGGACGCGCGATCACGAGCCCCGCGTCGAGGCGGCCGGCCGCCACCTCCCGCGCGGTCGCGACGAGCGAGCCGGCCGCCAACCGTGCGACGCGCGCGCTCTCGGCCCCGATCGCCGTGTCCATGGAGTCCACCAAACGGTCGCCGGATGCGCAGGCCGCCTCGATCCGCCGGACGTGCTCCACGTCGTGCACCCGGGTCAGCGCGGCATCGTCGGCCGGCGCGGGGGGGATGCGCGTGCACCGGGCCGCGAGCCCGCTCGCTTCGAGGCTCTCCCGGATCTTGGAGACGCGCAGGGGGCTCTCGGGATGTCCGCGGCCGGTGTCGTGATCCTCGAAGACGCGGTGGAGGACCAGCCCGACGCGGCGCAAGGCGTCAGTGCGTGCGGGAGGACGCGTCGAACCCGCTGAATCCGGTCGAGACGGCGACGTCGGGCGGAATCGCGACGTTGTACAGCCCGGCGGCGAGATCGGGGTTCAGGCGCGTGTTCATGAAGCGGATCTCGCGCTCGGCGCCGTCCTTCCCGACGTAGTCGATGCGCACGGGGAGCAGGCTCCCCGCGTCGACCCAGAGCTTGACTTCCTCGACGTTGCGACGGACGCGGCGCTTCTTGGGAGAGAGGACGAGCAGGTAGGACCCGGGCATGTCCCGACCGCTGTCCCCGAGAGTGATCTCGTAGAACTTGCCGAGCTCCTGCGATCCCTGACCGAGCCCGAAGAAGCGGAAGAGCTGCTCGCTCCAGCGGCGGATGTCGCGCTTCTCGGCCTTCTTCCGTTCCGGGAAATAGCCGGTGTACTCGCCGTGCGCGACGACGAACCGCATCGGCTCCGGCGACGAGTACTGCCACAGGACCGAATCCGGCTTCGTGAGGTAGAACTCTCCCTTCGCAACCAGCGGCTGCTTGAGGATCGGGTTCTTGGTCGTCTGCACGAACTCGGCCGAAAGCGTCCGGATCTGGCCCTGCACGACGTCGAACCGCTTGAGGACCTCCGCGAGCGCCTCCGGCGCGGGCGAGGCCGCCGCGGTGGCGGGCGCAACCGCGATCCCGAAGGCGAGGATTGCGGCGGCCGATCCGAGACGTCTCATGAGGCAGCGAACTTAGCAGCGGGCTGCGCGCGCGTCAAGAAAACGCCCGCGCACCTATAATCGCCGGTCACCCCTTCGAGGACACCATGATGCGCAGCGTTGCGACGGTCCGCGCGGCTTCGGCGATCACCCTCCTCGTCGCCGGCGCCGGATGCCCCAAGGCGCCCACGCGCGCCGCCTCCGTCCCCACCGTGGTGAAGGCGTCGGACGACGCCCGCACCCCGAAGCTCGCGAGGATCCTGCGGGCGGCCGACAGGAGGATCGTGGACGAGGACCTCCGCGCGCTGCTGTCCGACCCCGACGAGACCGTCCGGGCGAAGGCGGTGCTGGCGGTCGGACAGATCGGCGAGGCGGGCTCGCGCCCCGACCTGGAGCGCGCGACCCATGACGCGACCGCCGTCGTGCGCGCGCGCGCCGCCTTCGCGCTCGGCCTTCTGGCGGAGGCCGATCCCGCCGCGATCGCTCCGCTCGCGGCCGACGCGTCTCCGGAGGTTCGCGCGGCTGCGATCGAGGCTCTGGGACGGATCCACCGCGACACCTCCTTGCCGGCGGTACAGGCCGCGCTCGACGATCCCGATGCGACCGTGCGCGTGGCGGCGGCGCTCGCGGCCTGGAAGTTCGCCGATCCCGAGACGCTCATGGAAGGCCTGATCGCCGCTCTCGGAGCCCCCGACGCGCGGGTCCGGGCGGCGGCTGCGTACGCGCTCGCGCGCCTCGCCTCCGCCCCCGTCTCCCCGCCGTCCTCGGGCGCGCCGGTCGGACGTCTGTCCGCATCCGACGTCACCCGCGCGCGCACGGCGCTGGCGGCGCGCGTCGGCGACGGCGAGCCGGAGGTGCGCATGCAGATCGCCCGCGGCCTCGCCTCTCCGAGGGACGCCGGGGAGACCGCGGTGGTCGGCGCGCTCTCGGGGGACCGGGATCCGCGCGTGCGGGTCAGCGCGGTCCGCTCGCTCGGCTACCCCGGGATCCCGATCAAGCCGTATCTCGACCGCGCCGCCACCGACCGCGATCTCACCGTCGCGCGGACCGCGATCGAGTCGATCGGGAAGGTGGGCGGTGGAACCGCCATCGAGAAGCTCAACACGCTGCTCCCGAACCTGACCGGAACGTGGCTTCTCGCGCCGGCGTTCGAGGCGCTGACCCGCCTCGACCCTGCCATGGCCCCCGAGGTCGTCGAAGGGCTGCTCGCCAACCCCGACCCGGTGATGCGTGCCGCCGCGGCGCCGATGATCGTCGGTCACAAGGAATCCAAGGCGATCCGCGCGTCGCTCGCCCTGCTCGCCGACCCGGACCCGCGCGTCCAGGCGGCGGCCGTCCCCCTCGTCGCGGATCAGGAGGGTCCGATCGGGAAGCTCCTCGAGCGCCGGTTCGCCGCCCCGGATCCGGTCGTGCGCGCTGCGGTCGCCGAGGCGGTGGGCGTGCGCTTCGAGACGCCCCACCCTGCCGTGGAGAGCCGCGACGACCTGTTCGCGAGGCTGGACGAGCTCGCGCAGCACGCGAGCACCGACACCCTTCCCGACGCGAAGATCGCGATCCTCGACGCCGCCTCGAAGGCCGGAGCGGACCAGCGAACCCGAGCCGCGCTCGAGCGCGGGCTGAAGGACCCCGACGTCGTGGTCCGCCGCCGCGCGGCCCAGCGCTTCCAGGAGGTCTTCGGCGAGGACCGGAGCGGTGAGGTGGGCCCGGCCGCCGACCGCCCGCTGGAGGACTACGAGAAGATCGTCCGCTGGTCGCGGACGCCTCACACCGCGGTGATCACGATGCAGCGCCCCGGGACGTTCCCGGGGAGCTTCACGGTGGTGCTCGATCCGGAAGCGGCGCCGATGGCCGCCTGGAACTTCGCGGAGCTCGCGGGGAAGAAGTTCTTCGACGGCGCCGTCCTCCATCGGGTCGTGCCGAATTTCGTCGTCCAGGACGGCGACCCTCGCGGAGACGGGTTCGGCGGGCCGGGGTACTCGATTCGCGACGAGTTCAATCCCCTCCCCTTCAGCGCCGGGACGCTGGGCATGGCCTCCGACGGCAAGGACACCGCGGGGAGCCAGTGGTTCATCACGCATTCGGCGCAGCCTCATCTCGACGGCCGCTACACGTCGTTCGGGAGGGTGACGCAAGGGCTGCGCGAGATCGTCTCGCAGATCCTCGCCGGCGATACGGTGGTGTCGATCCGGGTGGACGGCGGGAGCTAGCCGACGGAGCGAGCGCCCTCCCCGAGCGCCCCGACCTCTCGGTGGACCCGGTCCCGGATCTGGCGCCAGACCGCTTCGTCGATGGCGAGGAAGGCTTCCGCGACGCGCGGATCGAACTGGATCCCGGAGTACCGCCGGATCTCCTCGCGCGCGGCCTCGATGGAGAGCGCGGCGCGGTAAGGCCTGTCGGAGGTCATCGCATCGAAGGTGTCCACCGCGGCGAAGATCCGCGCGCCGAGCGGGATCTCCTCGCCGCGAAGCCCGCGCGGGTACCCGGAGCCGTCCCACCGCTCCTGGTGGCAGTAGACGATCACGAGCGCGGGCTCCAGGAACCGGATGTGCTTGAGCATCCTGTAGCCCATCTCCGGATGACGCTTCATCTCCTCCCACTCCGAAGCGTCGAGCTTGCCGGGCTTCCGAAGGATGGCGTCGGGGACGCCGATCTTGCCGACGTCGTGGAGGATCGCCCCGCGCCGGATCCACGACAGCTCCGGCTCGACGATTCCCATGGCCCGAGCGACCATCACCGCGTACTCGACGACCCGCCGCGAATGGCCGTGGGTCTCGTTGTCCCGGAAGTCGAGCGCGGTGATCAGCGCATCGAGGGTGCTCTCGTACGACGCCTCCAGCTCCAGGTAGAGCGTCTGCACCTCCTGGTTCTTGACGACCAGCTCCCGCGTCCGCTCCGCGACCTTCGACTCGAGCCGCTGCTGGTACTCGCGGTTCTCGCGGATCAGGCGGCGCTTCTCCAGCGTCCGCTCGACGACGATGTGGACCTCTTCGAGGTTGAACGGCTTGGTGACGTAGTCGGCGGCGCCCTGGCGGATCGTGCTGACGGCGGTCTCCACGTCGACCACGCCGGTGACGAGGATCACGTCGATGTCGGGATCGTGGGCCTTGATGCGGGCGAGGAGCGCCACGCCGCTCTCTCCCGGCATGTCGATGTCGGAAAGCACCAGGTCGATTCCGCCGGCCTGGACTTCCGCGAACGCTTCCGCGGCATTTCCGGCCTGCACGACGCTCAACCCGAACGCCTCGAGACCGTCCGCCAGCACCTCGCGGATCGACATCTCGTCGTCGGCGACCAGGATGCGCACCGGCGGCGCTCCGCGCTGGGCTTCCGTCATGCGGCTGGGGCTCCCTCGCGGCGCGAATTGTAGGTTTTGAAATCCGCCAGAGCAACCGTCAGGTGACCTCGCGCCAGTCCTCCCCGGTCTTCTGATCGACGGACAGGGGAACCGCGAGGGGGTGGACCCCCTCCATCGCCAGCCGGACGCGCTCGCGCACGACGTCGATCTCCTTCTTCGGGACCTCGAGGAGCAGCTCGTCATGGACCTGAAGGAGCATCCTCGCGCGGCTACCGCTCTCGTCGAGCGACCGTTGCACGGCCTGCATGGCGAGCTTCATCAGGTCCGCCGCCGTTCCCTGGATCGTGGTGTTCACCGCCGCGCGGAGGGCCTGCTCGATCTCCCCGCGGTGGGAGCGATGGCGGAGCGCGGAGAACGTGCGCACCCGCCCGAACAGGGTTCGTACCTTCCCTTCGCGCATCGCCTCGGCCCGGACCGACTCGATGTAGGACTTGATGCTGCCGAAGCGCTCGAAGTAGGCCTGGATGAACGCGCGGGCGTCCTGCCGCGACATCCCTTGATCGCGCGCCAGCCGCGCCTCGGACATGCCGTAGAGGATCCCGAAGTTGACCGCCTTGGCGCGCCGCCGCATCTCGTCGGTCACCAGCGACGGATCCACGCCGAACACCTTGGCCGCGGTGACCCGGTGGATGTCCTCGCCGTCGCGGAACGCCTCCTGCAGCCCCGGATCACCGCACATGTGGGCGAGCACGCGGAGCTCGACCTGGGAGTAGTCCGACGCGAGGAAGACCCATCCGTCCTCCGGGATGAACGCGCTGCGTATCCTCAGCCCCACGGCCGTGCGCGCGGGGATGTTCTGGAGGTTCGGGTCGGACGAGGAGAGGCGCCCCGTCGCGGCTCCCGTCGGGTGGAACGAGGTGTGGACCCGTCCGGTCGCGGGGTTCACGAGCGCGGGGAGCGTGTCGACGTACGTCCCCTTCAGCTTCGCGAGCTCCCGGTAGCTGAGCAGCCGCGCGCCGATCTCGTGCTGCCCGGCCAGGTCCTCCAGCGTGTCGGCGTCGGTCGAGAACTCGCGGCTCTTCGCGGTCTTCTTCCCGGGCGTCAACCCGAGGGCACCGAACAGGATCTCGCGGAGCTGCTTCGGAGAATCGACGTTGAACGGCCGCCCGGCGAGGGCGTGGATCCCGCGGCGCTCCTCGTTCAGCGCAGCGTCCATCTCGCGCGAGAGCGCGCGGAGGGCCTCGACGTCGATCCGGATACCGGTCGCCTCCATCCGGATCAGGATCGGGAGGATCGGTCCGTCGATCCGCTTCCAGACCTCCTCGACCCCCTCCTCGCGGAGCTTCGGCCCGAGCACGTCCGCGAGACGGCGCGTGACGTCCGCATCCTCCGACGCGTATTGCGCGACGCGATCGACGTCCACCTGATCGATGGTCAGCTGCTTGGCCCCGGTGCCGACGAGGGACGCGTAGGTGATCGTCTCGTGCCGGAGGTAGGACGCGGCCAGCGCATCCATCCCGAAGCTCGGCCGGTCCGGCTCGAGGAGGAACGCCGCGACCATCGTGTCGAGCGTCCAGCCCTCGACGCTCATGCCGTGCCGGCGAAGCACGTGGCTGTCGTACTTGAGATTCTGGCCGACCTTCGCGATCGCGGGGTCGGCGAGCACCGGAGCGAGCGCCTGGCGCACCTCTTCCAGCGCGAGCTGATCGGGAACGCCCAGGTACGCGTGGGCCAGCGGGATGTAGACCCCTTGACGCGGCGCCCAGGACAGCGAGATCCCGACGAGCTTCGCGCTCATCGGGTCGGTCGCGTTGGTCTCCGTGTCCACGGCGATCCGTCCGGCCGCCCGGCACGAGGCAGCGACGTCGTGAAGCGCGACAGGCGTCAGGATCGCCCTGTAGTCGAACGCCGGCGTCTCCGCGGCCCCCGCCCTCGCGGCGACGACCGACGACGTCGGCGGCGGCCCGGCCGGAGCCTCGTCGGCGAACTCGGCGATCAGCGATCGGAAACCGAGCGTGCGGAACAGGGCGGACAGCTTCTCCCGATCGGGATCGCGGCGCCGGAGCGCCTCCGCGTCGAACGTCGCGGGGACGTGCGCGTCCAGCGTCGCCAGCTCGCGCGACAGGCGCGCCGATTCCGCGTTCTGAACGATCGCCTGCCAGATGCGCCTCTGGGTCCCCTTCTCCAGCCCCTTGAGGAGCTTGCCGAGCGCCTTCCGCTCCTTCTTCTCCGTGCCCACGCCGCCGTTGCCGACCGCGCACGCGACGGCCGCCTCCAGCCTCGCCGCGAGCTCGAGGTCCCGCTCGCTCGCGATCAGCGCGCGCGTGCTGAAGACGAAGCGGTCGCGGGCGCCGCCGAACGCTTCCGCGTCCTCGCTCTCGAGGCGCTCGACGAGCGCATCCCGGGCCTCGAGGGCGGCGATCCAGCAGGCCGCGCGCGCGATGATCGCTTCGATGTCGCCGTGCGCGTTGACCAGGGCGAGCGCGGTTTTCTCCCCCACCCCCGGGACGCCGGGGATGTTGTCCACCGCATCCCCCATCAGGCCGAGCACGTCGCGCACCCGCGCGGGGGAGGCTCCGAAATGGGTCGCCACCCCCGCGGCGTCGAGCCGCAGGTCCTTCGAAGGGTTGAGAACCGTCACGCCCTCGCCGACGAGCTGCAGGAGGTCCTTGTCGGAGGCGACGACGACGACCTCGAAGCCCGCCTCGCGGGCCAGGCGCGCATAGGTCGCGATCAGGTCGTCCGCCTCGTATCCCGCGAGCTCGAGCACGGGGATCCGGTATCCCTCGCAAACCGCCTTCACCAGGGGGACCTGCGGAGCGAGGTCGGCCGGGAGGTCGGGACGATGGGCCTTGTACTCCGCGAAGCGGTCGTGGCGGAAGGTGGGCCCCTCGAGATCGAAAGCGACCCCGATGTATTCGGGGACCTCGTCGGCGAGGAGCTTCCGGAGCATCGACGTGAAGCCGTACACCGCGTTCGTCGGGACCCCGTCGGCGCTGGTCAGCCCGCGTATCGCGAAGAACGCGCGAAACAGCTGCGACGTGCCGTCGATGAGGTACAGGGTCTTCACGGGGCCGATCACGCTATCGCGTGCCGGCGGAGACTGTCTAGCGAAGGGCCTCCTCGCCCCCGAGCACGAAGCGTTTCTTCCCCGGAGCGTCGATGTCCTCGAAGTACACCGTTCCGGGCGCCATCCGGGCGAGGGACTTCGGCCCGACCCACTGCGTGTCGCGGAGATCGTTCGGCTTGGTGGAGAAAACCTCGAGGACCTGCCAGCGATCCTCCGAGACCCGGTACACGGCTTCCTCGGGGACGGCTCCCGCCGGGGCCTCCCCTGCGAAGAGCGCCGGGTCTGGGCCGGGCCGGCCCTGGCCGGGCATCGGTCCGGCCATGCGTGGGAGCACGGAGACGAAGAACGCGGTGGCGTCGGGGCTCGGCACGATACCGACGCTGGCGTCGCTCCACTCCCGAAGCGTCCGCGGCATCTCTCCCGGCGAGGCCACGAACATGCGCGTGCGACGATCGAGGCTCGAGATCCAGATCATCCGATCGCCGGCGCTCCACCACCACGGAGCCGGGTCGGGATGGGGCAGATCCACACCTCGCCCGAGGTCGGCGAGGCGCGATGCCCCGATGTCGTCTCCGCGCCCCTTGATCCGTGCGTACCGGCCGGAGGGCGACACGCCGTTCGTGGCGCCGCCGAAATCGACGATCGAGCCGGTCGCGTCGGTCATGGGCTCCTCCACGCGGGCGCCCACCACGTCGATTCTCCGGAGGCGGAACGCCTTGTAGGCGTTCTTCCCGTCCGGGCCGACCCCGAGGAGGGGGACGCGAACGAACGGAGGGTCGCCGGCGACGATCTGCATCCACTCGTCGTCGTGGAATCCCGTGCTCGCCCAGCTCCCGGTGGCGGGATCGGCGATCTCGAGGAACGATCGGGAGAGTCGCGACCTGCTGGAGGCGCGCTGGACGACGATCAGCTTCCCCGATCCCCACTGGAGATCGGCGACCATCCGCTCCTCGGGGACCTCGATCGTTCTCTCGACGCGTCCGTCGGCGCCGTTGCGGATCTCGATTCGTGCGCGCTCCTTGACGCTCCCCAGCGCCCCGGACGCCGTCACGAGCGCGAGCCGCGCGCCGTCCGGGCTCCACGCCGCGCCCAGGATCGGCGGCGGAGCGAACGCGATCCTCTTTCCGGAGGCGACCTCCACGATCCACCCGCCCGAGTCGAGGTAACCCCCGCGGGCGACGACCAGCGCGAAGCGTCCCGACGCGTGGGGCACGACGTGATGCAGCCCCGAAGCCGCATCGGCACGCATGGCGAACGGGGTGCCGGAGACGAAGAGCAAGAGGATAGCGGCGAGAGCCCCTCCGAGGATCAGACCCCCTCGCTTCAAACGGCCGCGTCCCGCCGGCTCTCCGCGGGACGCCACCGCCCACGACGCGACGACGTAGGCGGGGAGGAGGAGCACGCAAAGCAAGGCCCCGATCGGGGCCCCGCCGAACGTCGCATGGGGAAACGCCCCCGAGAGCTGGGCGCCGAGCAGGATCGGCGCTCCGCCGAGAGCCGCGCCGGCGAGCACGGCGGCCATGGGCGGGGCGACGCTCGAGGCGGCGATCCCGCCGAGAAACGCGAGGAATGCCGTGGCGATTCCCGCGCCGCCATAATTGCGCCAGCTCGACCATCCGTTCGGCGAGCCCGAGCCGGTGGCCGCGGTGAGGGCGATGCCGAACGCCACGGTCATGAGCATCACCGCGAGGATCGATCCGGCCGCCGCTGCGAGACGCGCCCGCCAGATCGTCCCCCGGCCCACCGGCCGCTCGAGGAGGAAGCTCTCCGTTCCGACCGCCCGGTCGCCGGCGAAGGCTTGCGCCGTGCACATCAGCGAGATCAGCGGCCAGAGCCCCAGCGCGAGCA
>Ga0075418_10000121_pt1 | contig 68320 bp, 50 predicted proteins | sample SoiMetdeltSBSDD2_FD_81776 | JGI IMG/M metagenome (GOLD analysis project Ga0075418, IMG submission 81776) | Bulk soil microbial communities from a Populus tree surrounding site in Tennessee, USA - Soil MetaG P. deltoides SBSDD2 | ecosystem: Environmental > Terrestrial > Soil > Tree plantation...
GGCCTGTTCGCGACGCCGATCATCAACTTCCCCGAGGTCGCGATCCTCGGCGTGCACGCGATCAAGGACACGCCCGTGATCCGCGACGGCCAGATCGTCGTCGGCAAGAAGATGTATCTGTCGGTGTCGATCGACCACCGCCTCGTCGACGGCGCGACCGGCGCGCGCTGGATGAACGTGGTCAAGGAACACCTCGAGCAACCCTGGCGCCTGTTCCTGACCTGATGTCTCCCAAGATGGCGAAGGGCAAGTCGACGAAGCCGGCCGCAGCGGCGAGAACCAGAGCGAGGGCCAGCGCGCCGGTGCCCGGCAAGAGGACGGGGAGAGCGCCGCCCGAGCCCGCGTCAAAGCACCTCGTGCGCGTGCTCGAGCTGGACGGCACCGTGAAGGGCAAGGACCCGAGCCTCGCCCACAACCGGCTGCTCTTCCTCTACGAGCAGATGGTGACGGTGCGCGAGTTCGACCGGCGCATGCTCATGCTGCAACGCCAGGGCCGCATCGGCTTCTACGGCCCGATCCTCGGCCAGGAGGCGGCGACCGTCGGTTCGGTCGCGGCGCTCGAGCCGCGCGACTGGATCTTCCCGGCGCTGCGCGAAGGTGCTGCCGCGATGATGCGCGGTTTGTCGCTGACCGAAGCGATGAACCAGCTCATCGGCAACAGCGCGGACCGCTGCAAGGGTCGCCAGATGCCGTGTCACTACACCTTCAAGGAAGGCCACTACTACGGCATGTCCTCGGTCATCGGCACGCAGGTCTCGCACGCGGTCGGCGCCGCGATGGCTGCGCGCATCCGCGGCGACGACGTCGTCGTGCTCGGGTATCTCGGCGACGGCGCGACGAGCGCCAACGACTTCCACTGCGGCATGAACTTCGCCGCCGTCTACAAGAGCCCGTGCGTGCTGTTCTGCCAGAACAACCAATGGGCGATCTCGGTGCCGATCGGCAAGCAGAGTGCTTCGGCGACGCTCGCGCAGAAGGGCGAGGCCTATGGCATGCCGTTCGAGCGCGTCGACGGCAACGACGTGCTGGCCGTCTACGCGGTCACGAAGGCCGCGGTCGAACGCGCGCGGGCCGGCGAGGGCCCGACCTTCATCGAGGCGGTCACGTATCGGCGCCTCGGCCACAGCTCGAGCGACGACCCGACGAAGTATCGCGACGAAGCCGAAGTGAAGCTCTGGGAGAAGAGGGACCCGGTCGACCGCTTCCGCAAGTACCTCGGCACGAGGGAGCTCTGGGACGAAGCGAAGGAGGCGGCCTTGAAGCAGCGCATCGCGCTCGCCGTCAACGAGGCCATCGCGGCCGCCGAGAAGAACGGCCCGCCCGCCGACGAGACCCTCGTCACCGACGTCTTTGCCCACGTGACGCCGCAGCTCCGGGAACAGCTCGGCGAGGTGATGGCGCTCGAGGGGCGCGCGGTCAACGAAGGCGCGTTCCCGCTGTAGGACGGGGTCGCCTGATCCTGCCCCACCATCCTTCGCGAACCACGCGAGCAACGCGCACGAGTCGGCGAGCAACCGGTAGAGGATGCGCCGCCGGTTACGCGCCTTGCTGCCCGTGCTACTACCCGGCCTTCCACCACTCGGAGGTCGATCATGATTGCGCGCAGGAACCTGTTCGGACTCGTTCTCACATTGGCGCTGGGCGCCTGCCTCGACCGAAGTCGCGACCCTGGACCGACCGCCGAGCCAGCCCGAGCCGTTCTCGACGGGGCCCCGGACGTCAATGCGCCGGTCGCCCCGGAAGCCATCTACGTGGGCCGCGAAGGCGGCCTGTCGATCGTCGACCTCAATGGCTTCGGGCAGGGCACCGGCGACCTCGCGCTCACGCGCTTCCCGCTCAACCCCAACATCGGCCCTCCGGGCGTGTTCCCCCCGCTGGCACCGGGCAGCAGCGCGCGCGATGCAGGCAGCGGCGGCGCGCTCACGCTCGTGCGCGACGACGCCGGGGCCACGGCGCTCGCCGGCGCGACCATGCCGGGCATCCGCGCGCTGGTGCTCGGCCAGCCGCTCGACCTCCTGTTCCACAACGAGAACATCAACGTCCACGCCGCGGCCAGCAACCACGTCAATCCTCGCACGGGTTCCCAGCAGCACGGCAACTGCATCGAGTCGATGCCGCATCCCAATCCGCCGCGGCTGGTCAAGCCGTCGCCCAATCCCGCGCGCGGCATCGACTGCGAGGAACCGACGACGACCACGTCGGTGCCGGTGCCCGGCCAGGTGACGACGACCTCGCCGCCGTGCATCTCGAGCTCGCTGAACCTGTTGGTGCCGGGCAACCCGTTCAGCAGCCAGCAGTCGCTCCTCGGCGTGTTCGCCAGCAATCACCCGGGCGTGTTCGTCGGCCCGCAGCCGCCGCCACCCATGCCGCCGCCGCCGCCGCCGTTCTGCCCGTACACGGTCCGGCAGCAGATCGGCCACTTCCTCTATGCGCTGCAGCCCGCGCAGCAGCGCGTCGTCGTGCTCAACAGCAACCGCTGCACGGTGCTGGCGACGATCGCGCTACCCGACCCGGTGGCGATGGCGATCTCCCCCGACCTGCGCCTCCTCGCCGTAGCCTGCCGCGCGCGCGACGAGGTCGCGTTCGTCGACACCGACCCGCGCAGCGCGACGTTCCATCAGGTCGTGGCGACGACGCGCGTCGGCAACCAACCACATGCACTGGCCTGGCAGCCCGAAGGCGAGGACCTGCTGGTCGCCAACTTCCAGGGCGGCTCGGTCTCGATCCTCGACGGCTCGACGCTGAGCGTCCGGCGCACGCTTCACCGCTTCATCCACCGGCCGCAGCGGATCGCCGTGACCCCGCGACAGGCCGGGCTCGGCCTCGGCACCGGCAGCTACTACGCGTTCGTGTTGGACCGCTTCGACCGGGTGCTCGTGTACGAGTCGGCCAACGGCGCGGGCACCGGTGCCGACGACCTCGTGTCGACCTCGACGGCGCCGGCCGTTCCGGGCGCCTCCGAGCTGCAGCTCGACATGGCGTCGCTGTCGCCGGCCCTCTGGATCGCGCACCGCGACCAGCACGGGCTCGGCCAGGTGAGCCGTCACGAACTCGTGAGCCAGGGGGGGCAACTCGGCTTCCAGCGCACGGTCGCAATCGGCGGCCTGAGTGCGACGACGCCGGTGCACGACCTGTTCACGGGCAACCAGATCGTGGGGCTGTGCTTCGACGACCTGCAGAACCGCGGCGCGCTGCCGGACCGGCGACCATCGCCGCTGCCGCCGGGCGCCTTGCAGCACAGCCTGAAGGGCGTGGTCAAGAACGGTCCTTCGGGGTTCGAGGCGGCGCACGCGCCGATGTTCTTGTTCGTGGCGCTCGGCGACACCGGCAACGTGGACGTCATGGAGCTGGCGACGGGGGCCCGCGTCGCGACGCTCGACGTGCCGGACGTGCGCTGCCTCGGCAACTACTTCCGGCAGTAGGGCCTGCCTGCACCGACCTGCCCGAGCATCGGCAGATGATCTCTCTGCCAGCATGCGGCGGGAGGCGAGGGCGGTGCCTTCGATCGCCGCCCCGACTACATCACGCCCTGTGCCAACATCGCCTGCGCGACCTTGAGGAAGCCCGCGATGTTCGCGCCGTCGACGAGATTGCCGGCCTTGCCGTACTCGGCCGCGGTCTTCGCGCAGGTGGCGTGGATGTTCTTCATGATCCCCTGCAGACGCCGGTCGACGTCCTGGAAGCTCCAGGACTCGCGCATGCTGTTCTGCTGCATCTCGAGACCCGACGTCGCGACGCCGCCCGCGTTGGCCGCCTTGGCCGGGCCGAACGCGATCTTGTGTTCGAGGAAGATGTGCACCGCATCGGGCGCGCTCGGCATGTTGGCGCCCTCGGCCACGACCTTGCAGCCGTTCTTTACCAGCAGGTGGGCGTCCTCGCCGCTGATCTCGTTCTGCGTCGCGCACGGCAGCGCCACGTCGCACGGGATGTGCCAGATGCCGCGGCCCGGCGTGAACTTCCCTTCCTTGTGCCGGTCCACGTATTCCTTGATGCGACCGCGGCGCACTTCCTTGATGTCGCGCACGGTGTCGAGCTTGATGCCGGTCGGATCGTGCACGAAGCCGTCCGAGTCGCTCATCGCGACGACCTTGGCGCCGAGCTCCTGCGCCTTCTGCACCGCGTAGATCGAGACGTTGCCCGAGCCGGACACGACGACGGTCTTGCCCTTGAGCGACTCGCTGCGCGCGCGCAGCATCTCTTCGGTGAAGTAGCAGAGGCCGTAGCCGGTCGCTTCGGTGCGCACGAGCGAGCCGCCGAACACGACGCCCTTGCCCGTGTAGGTGCCGTCCCAGCGGTTGGCGAGGCGCCGATACTGGCCGGTCATGAACGCGACCTCGCGGCCGCCGACGCCGATGTCGCCCGCGGGCACGTCGGTGTGGGCGCCGATGTGGCGGTAGAGCTCGCAGACGAAGGCCTGGCAGAAGTGCATCACTTCGGCGTCGCTCTTGCCCTTGGGGTCGAAGTCCGCGCCGCCTTTGGCGCCACCCATCGGCAGGCCCGTGAGCGCGTTCTTGAGGATCTGTTCGAAGCCGAGGAACTTGATGACGCCGAGGTTGACGCTCGGGTGGAACCGCAGGCCCCCTTTGTAGGGTCCGATCACCGAGCTGAACTGCACGCGGTAGCCGCGGTTGACCTGGACCTCGCGCTTGTCGTCCGTCCATGCGACGCGGAACATCACCTGGCGTTCGGGCTCGACGAGGCGCTCGAACACCTTCGCTTTGCGGAACTCGGGGTGGCGCTCGAGCACTGGTTGGACCGACTGGAACACCTCTTCGACGGCTTGGTGGAACTCGCGTTGCTCGGGGTTCTTGGCGCGGACGGAATCGAGTACGTCGGTCATGCAGACTCCAGGATCTCCAGGGGGAAGCGGGTGGGCCGGCATGGTAGCGACTGCCCCGTCCGGCTGCTCGGGCCCCCCCACGATCTGCTGAGGCAGGCTGCCCCGAGCCCGAACCCCGCCATGCGCTCCACCACACTCGCATCGGCCCTGCCCTTCGTTCGGTCCGCGGCAGCCCCGTCACCGGCACAGGAAACGGCCGATGCCATCGTCGAGCCCTCGCTGAAGGCGCCGCGCAGAAAGTTGTAGTGGAGGCTGTCCCGCGCGGCTCGACTTCCTCACTGCGTCCCCTGCGCGCGACGATGATTCTCCAAGCACAGACGGCAACGGCCTCCTTCCTCCTGCCCGTCGTGATCGCGTGGGCCAGCGCGTTCCTGGGGCTCGAGGGCGCAAGCAGGGTTGTCCGGTCCGTCTGGCCCGCGGCCGACACCGCGCGCAGCGGATGGGCACGGCTCGACCTCGGGATCGCGCTGCTCGTCGCGACGGCGATCATCGGTCTCGGCCAGTTGTGGACGAACGGCACGCTGCGGTGGCACTGGCCCGGTGATTGGGACCACGCCGCGTACGCGATCGCCCAGCTCGTGATCTGGTCGCCGCTGCCGTTCGCGCTCTGGCTGCGGCGCCAGCGCGCTGCGAGCGCGTGGACCGGTGCCGACCATCTCGTGGTGCGGCTCGCGGTCGGGTTCGTGCTCGGCTGCGTCGCGGTCACTTTCTACCTGGCGGTGCGCGGCGAGCTGTCGCGCTGGCCGGCGATCGCTGCGAAGGCCTTCACGTGGCACTCGCTCGCGCATGCCGCACCGGTCTACCTCGAGGGCGTCGGCATCGCCTACGTCTACGTGCGCCTGCAGTGGGTCGTCGGTTCCTGGGTCGCCGCGCTGATTCCCGCGCTGTTGTTCGCGATCGCCCACGTGCCGCGTGCCCTCGAGGCCGGCGAGTCCGCGGGTTCGATCGCCGTGTTCTTCGGCTTCAATCTGGTCTTCGTGACCACGCTGCTGCTCGTGCTCGCCAGGTATCGCGACGTGGTCTCCTTGGGCGTCGTCCACTTCTGCATGGACGTCGCCACCGGAGCCTTTTGAGCACTCTGGCGCGCACCACCGCGCGCGATCCTGGAAAGCGACACCCGCCTCCGTATCCTCTCCGCCCCTCGCATGACCTACGACGTCCTCGTGATCGGTGCCGGGCCCGCCGGCTACGTCTGCGCGATCCGCTGCGCCCAGCTCGGTCTCAAGACCGCCGTCGTCGAGAAGGAGACGCTCGGCGGCGTCTGCCTCAACGTCGGCTGCATCCCGAGCAAAGCGCTGATCGCCGCGTCGAAGCTCGTCCACAAGATCCAGCACGCAGACCTCATGGGCATCAAGGCGAAGTACGAAGGTCTCGACGTCTCTGCGCTCGTCGCCTGGAAAGCCGGCATCGTGAACAAGCTGACTTCTGGCGTCGGCGGCCTGCTCAAGAGCCACAAGATCGACACGTTCTTCGGCGACGCCAAGGTCGTGGCCAAGGGCAAGGTCGAAGTCACCGCCGCGGGCCCCGAGGGCAAGAAGACGCTCGAAGCGAAGAACCTCGTGATCGCGGCCGGCAGCTCGCCGATCGAGATCCCGGGGTTCGCGTTCGACGGCGAGAGCGTCTGGTCGTCGACGCACGCGCTCGCGCCGAAGGAGCTGCCAAAGCGCATGATCGTGATCGGCGGCGGCTACATCGGCCTCGAGCTCGGCCTCGTCTACCACAAGCTCGGCACGCATGTGCGCGTGCTCGAATTCATGGACCGCGTGTTGCCGGGCATGGAAGAGGATCTCAGCACCGAGATGGGGCGTTCGCTCAAGAAGAAGAAGGTCGAGACCCATCTGAAGACCAAGGCCACAGGTTTCAAGAAGACGAAGAACGGTCTCGAGGTCAGTGCCGAGGTCGACGGCAAGGCGCAGACGTTCGAATGCGACGTCGTGCTGTCGTGCGTCGGCCGCAAGCCGAACGGCAAGACCCTCGGCCTGCAAGCGGTCGGCGTCGCGGTCGACGACCAGGGCTTCGTGCGCGTCGACGCGCGCCGCATGACGAACGTGCCCGGCATCTACGCGATCGGCGACGTCGCGGGCCAGCCGATGCTCGCGCACAAGGGCTCGCACGAAGGACTCGTCGCCGCGGCGGCGATGGCCGGCGACAAGGGTGCGGCCTACGACCCGGCGTGCATTCCGGCCGTGATCTTCACGGACCCCGAGATCGCGTCGGTCGGGCTCTCTTCGGCGGAGGCCCGGAAAGCCGGTTTCGATCCCGTCGAGGGCAGGTTCCCGTTCGGTGCCTCGGGCCGCGCGATGTCGCTCAACGAGACCGAAGGCTGGGTCAAGGTCGTCGGCGACAAGAAGACCGACAAGCTGCTCGGCGTGCACATGATCGGCCCCGAGGTCACGGAGCTGGTCGCCGAAGCTGCGCTCGCGATCGAACTCGGTGCCACGGTCGCGGACATCGCCTCGACGATCCACGCGCACCCGACGCTGCCCGAGGCGATCATGGAAGCCGCGGAAGCCGTGCACAGCATGGCGGTGCACATCTTCCAGACGCCGAAGAAGGCCTGAAGACCCGGCGAAGGACGCGGCCACACCTTCGCACGCTCCCGAGGCTCGCCACGCCCCAGACAGTCGTCAGGCGAGGCTGCATACTTGTAGGCATGCAGTCGAGGTTGCTTCGGGACCGTGCTGGACGAGCCGTGTTGGCCGCCTCGATGACCCTTTGGTTCATTGCGTCGACCGCAGCACAGGAGCCCGTGCTCGTAGGGGAGAACGCCTTGAACCTCGCGCGACTGCTGCAGAACCCAAACTCCGAGCATCGCAGCACCGCACTTCGCCAGCTGAGCCTGTTTCTGGTGCGACGGCAGAACGATGTCGCGCCAAGCCCGATCGAGCCGTCCATACTCGATGCGTTCGCGAGCGGGTACGGAGACGTGCGCACTGAGCTCGGCATACGGCTTCGCCTCCATCTCGGCGTCCCGTGGCCGACGCGCCTCCTGCAGCACCTTCTGGAGCGTGGCGAGGGGGTGCACGGCTCCGCGGACGGCTCGTCCTACCGGATCGATGCCAATTCCCTCACGCTTGCCGCACTTTGCGAGCTGAAGCGCCCAGGGCATGACCTGCCAATCGCGTGGCTGCAGTCTCTGCTGACTTCGCGGCCGGGCCTGGCACTGGACCTCCTGCAGCAGCGATCCGAAGCTCCGCCCTCAGAACTCCTGCCGGCACTGGCTGAGTTCTTGGGCCCCAGCGGACCCTCCTCGGCGGCGGTACTGAAGCGCACCGAAGAGGGACGCAAGCTGCTGCTGCGGAGCTGCGAGACTCTGCCGGCCGCGAAGAAACTGGCGAGGCTCGCGTACGCCGGTGGTGACCTGCGCCAGTGCCTGGGGCATTTCGAAGAGCAACTCCGGCAGGCGTTGGCGCGCCACACGATGCCCTCGGCATGGACTCTGCAGATGCTGGCCAAACTGCCCTGGGTGCCTCCCGACGGCGAACTCACGGCTGTGGCGCAACTCGTCGAGCAACTCTTCGACCAACAACCCTCGAATCGCGTCGCCTTGATGTCCGTGCTGCAGGCGATGGGACCCGCAGCGCGCTTCGCCGCGGACGATCTCCAGAGACTGCTGCAGACCAAAGACCTCGGCAACGGGGAACGGCCCTGGATCGAAAACGCCGCCTCGACGCTGCTGGCAATCGGGATCCGTGATCCGGTCGACGCCTGGCTGCGCACCCTGCCGCCCGACGGCGACCTGAATCGGTTCTCGGTCGGCAGCGAGTTGCTCTACGAGGCTTGGGCGACGCTCTTGACGGAACGGGTACTCGAGGCAACGGACGCCGAGCTGGCGGCGGCGTGCACCCGGTGGAAGCTCCATGCGCGCCACTTGCGGCCCGAACGACGCGGCGCCGTCGCGATGCGCCTGCTCGCCCATGCCGAAGCAACCGGCGCGCCCGCAATGTCCTTCACCCAGGGTTGGCTCGTCGGTGATCTCGGCGATGGAGCGCACGCGCAGCTCGCCGCGTTCTTCGCCCGGCGCATGGCGCTCGGGATCCGGCCCGACCCGCTCTCGGAGGCCGTCGCGTCACGACTCCTCCCCTCCTATCCCGACCTCGCAATCAAGGCCATGCGCGACGGACTGGCGCGCATCCCACAGACGCTCGACGCGTGCAACTTTCACGATCCAGCCCCTCTCGACAAGCAGCGCGTTGCGGCAGTCGCGGCCGACCTGATCGCACTGGCGGGCGCGTGCCCCGATCGGATTCCCACTGCCGCCCCCTCGCCGGCCCTGCCTGGCGAAACTGACCCTGACCTCGGAACCCACGTAGGCGGGATCCTGGCACGGGCCGGCGTCGCTCCGCTCGACACGATCCTGCCGTTGCTCGACGAGGTTCGCACGCGCTTCTTTGCGCTCGCCCTGTTGAACGCGCTCGGCGCCCGTGCTGACGCTGCTGTCGATGCCGTCGAGCGCCTCGCTGCCAGCGACGACGGGCGGTTCCAACGCCAGGCGGCATATTCCCTCACCTGCCTCGGTCCGCGCGGGGTGCTTCGCCTTGGCGCGTTGGTCGACACGCGCCCGCAACTGCTGTGCTTCCTGGTCTCTGCCCTGGACTCCAGCGACGACGTCTGCGCCACTGCAGCCAGCGCGCTGCTCCGGTTGCGCTTCGAACCGGACCAGCAGACCGCGCTCAAGCTGCGCCAGCGAATGCAGCGCTGCACCGACAAGAAGGCGAACTCACTCGTGATGCTGCTCCTGATCGGCGCCGATCAACGCGCCTCTGACGAGGACTGGCTCAAGGTGATGGACTTCGAGCCCGCTGTGATCCGTCAACGCGCCGTGCAGGCGCTCGGCAAGTCCGCCGCCGGTCCGCTGCAACTCGGGGCCATCGTCGAGCTGCTCGACGACCCCGACACCGGCGTGCGCGCCGCCGCGCTGGAATCGCTGCTCGCGACTCCCGAACGGATCGCGACATGCCGCCGCCCGCTCGAGGAGTTCGCGAACGCAGCTGAGCCTTCCGTCGCGGCCCGCGTGCGCGAGGCGCTCTCGAAGCAGCGCTGAATCGCGGCAAGGGCCCCCGGTCTGTTACCATGGCAGCGCCCGTACACGGCCCGACCTTCGTCGACCTGCAGTTGTGGTTCCAGGGCGTCAGCGGGCCGCGGTGATCCACGCGGCGAGGCCTGCGACGGCCTGCTCGAGGTTCTCGAAGGTCACGAGCCCCGATCCCGTCGCTAGTCGATCGCGCGCTCCAGGATTCCCCGCGTCACCTGCGGTGCGTCGAAGCAGGCTTCGGCCAGCGCGCGCGCTTCGCGGCAATGCCGATCGTAGTCGGCGTTGACCATCTCGATCACCCGCACCGCCTCGTCGGGCGTCGAGAAGCGAAAGAGCCCGCGCGCGTCGGGCAGCATGGCGCTCGGCCCGGTGTGCTGGACCACCGCCGGCTTGCCGCTCGCGAGATAACACAGCGTGCGGTCGCTGACCCAGGCGTTCTGCAGCGCCATGCACGAGGGCTTGGCGCAGCTGAACTCGCCGCGCGACGCCTGAACGTACGCGCGATAGGCCTCGGGCGAGCCAGCGACCTCGCGCGAGTGGCGGATGGACCAGCCGGCGTCCTGCATCGACTGGATCTCGGGGCCGTCGTCGTCGGGATGATAGAAGAGCGCGAGTTCGAGCGGCTGGGAGACGCGCTGCGGCAGGTCGCGATACTCGAGGAACGAGACGCGCTTGTTGTTCTCGTAGTAGCCGTTCCCGCCCTTTACCCACTCGCGCGACTGCCACGAGGACACCGTGGTCAGCGGCGCGGCCTTCGCCGCAGGCGTGACCGGCCAGTGCCGCAGCGAAACACATGGCCGGATGCGATGCCACGGCTTCCCCGCGTCGGGGATCTGCGAGCTCGGCTGGCCCACCGTCTCGCCGGTCGTGAACCAATGACCGTGATCGGCGACGCGGATCTGACCGTGATGCATCCAGTGCTGCAGCAGTCCGGGGTCGATGTCGACGAGTGCTGTGCGGCGAAAGCGCGCGAGCAGCTCGGGATCGATCGCATAGTGGAAGTTGAGCAGCAGGTCGGCGTCGTCGAACAGACTCTGGGCCTGCTCGGCGTGCATCCCGGCATACGAACAGCTCCGCGCCGGCGCGCGCTTTTGGGGCGCGAGCATGACGACGACCTTGTCGCCCATCCCGAACGCCCGCATGCGCTCCTGGAACGCCGCCACCGCCGCCGCGTCGCGGGCCGGGTCCTTCTGCACGAACCATTCGAGCCAATAGACGTCGCAGCCCTGATCCTGGAGCCCGAGCGCGTATTGCAGATAGACCCAGAAGTGCCCGCCGACCTCCGGCGAGTTGGCGACGTTGTATGCCGAGAGCACGACCTTCACGCGCCCGCCCCCGGCCTGACCCGCGACGGCAGTGCTTGCAGATCGCGATAGCTGATGCGCGTGATGCCGAGGCGCTCGAGCACGGCTGGAATCTGCGGATCGCACAGCGTGCGCAGCTCGACCTCGCGCTCGCGGTTGTAGCTCGAATCCAGATCGGGATAGCCCGGATGACAGCTCAGCTCGGTGAACCCTTCTTTCACCTCGGTCTCCAGCATCGCGGCGAGCGACGCGGGGCCGATGTGCTCGAAGTGGCTGCGGCCGCCCCACTGGCCGTAGAACCGCGAGAAGTAACGCACCACCGAGTGCTCGCGCAGCGGGAGCCCATGCCTCTGCGCAACGGCGACGAACGCGGGGGCGAGGCGCGGATCGCGATGCAGGTTGTGATGAGCATCGAGATGCGAGGGCTCGCGGCCGATCAGCGCACGGAAGCGATCGATCTGCCTCTCGAGGAGGTCGCGAGCGCGAGCTTCGGCATCGGCGGCGTGCTTGAGATCGGGCGGCAGATCGGCATGCAGGCCGACGCTCAGACCCGGCGCTTCGACCAGTCGCTGAGCCGCGATCGCGCTGGCCGCGGTCTCGGTCATGAAGCTGGTGCTGGTGAGGACGCCGCGCAGGTGCGCTTCGAGAATGCCGCGGCTCACGCCCGGGCTGATGCCGTAGTCGTCCGCGTTGATGATCAGGTACTTCATGCCGGCATGCCCTCGGCTTTCGGAGACGGTTGGCACCCCGGGATCACCGGCTTGAGCCGATCGAACCATTCCTCGACGCCCTCGACCTTCTCCCACGCCCAATCGTTGTTCCCCTCGAGCAACGCGAGCGCGAGCCAGCCGAGTCGGTTCGCGTAGCGGCTCAGCTCCGCGGTCTCGAACAAGACGTTGAGCTCGTCGGCTCCGGCGACACTCGTGCCTTCGGTCGCCATTGCCGCGCGATAGCGATCGAGGATGCGCCGGCGTCGCTCGTGCGGAAACCGCAGCAGGAACGTCGACATGTCGTAGCTCGCGGGGCCGGCGCCGGCGTGATCCCAATCGATGAGGCACGGGCGCGCGCCGTGGTCGGCGGCGAACGCGTTGGTCCGCCACAGGTCGCCGTGCAGCAGCGTCTCGGGTCCGGCGTGATCCTCGAAGGCCCGAGCGCGGGCCGGCATCGACGCCCTCCAGCCGTGGAGCCGCTCGATCAGCCGGTCGCACAGCGCCGTGTTCGAAGCACTCGTCGCCAGCTTGCGCGCGGCGTTCACGCCGTGCAGCGCGTCTCCGATGTTGGTCTCGAAGAAGCGGAAGCCGAGGTCGCCTCCCATGCTCCGCGCCTCGCCGAGCATCGGGTGCCTTGCGAAGCGCCCGTGTACACGCGCGATCAGCTGCACGACGGCGTCGATGTCGGAATCGGTGATGCCGTCGCTCGCCAGCGAGCGATCGCCGATGTCTTCGTAGACGTGCCAGGCGAACGCACCGCGGCGTTCCGAAGCGCGTCCGAGCAGCGCCGGACACGCATTCAGGAGGCCTTCGGCGGGCAGCCAGCTCTCGAACACGTGCTCGTTGCGGCGGGCCTGGATGACGCCGAGGCGCTTCGCCACCAGCGTGCGCGGCTCGTCATCGACCACCATTCCCAGACGATGCACGCCGCGCTTGAACGTCTTGACGCTGGTGATGTGGGCCGGCCGTTGCGCCGTCGCCTCGCCGAGCGCGAGGGCCAGCTCGGGGATCGCCCTTTCGCGGGTCCCGGCGAATGCTGCTTCGAGTGCTTCGATCACGGTCGTGGCTGGAATCACGTTCAGGCGCTCCGTCCCAAGCCTCGATGCGACGCACCTGCCTTGCCGCGCGACAGCTCGCGCAGACCCGCGTCGATGCGCTCGGTGTAGAGCCGCAAGCGCCCGATCCGATAGTCCTGGTGCGACGGTGTGCCGAGCGAACCGGTGCCGTCCCAGCGCACAGCGTCGAGATTGCGCAGCAAGTGGCCGACGACCGCGAGTTGCTCGACAGCGGCCAGATCGACGTGCGGCCACGCAGCACCGACGACGGAGGCGTAGGCTCGCGCGTCGACGCGGGCCAGGTCGACCGCCGGCGCGGCGATCCCGGCAGTCTCCCAGTCGAAGGCACGGAAGTACGGGTCGCTCTTGTCTTCGCTGACGCGCGTGTTCTTCGGGCGGAGGTCGCCGTGCACCAAGGTGACCGGCGCGCCTGCGCAGATCTCCTCGATCCGAGCCTGACAGGCTTCGAAGCGGTCGAACACGGCGAGAAGGCCATCGAGCACCATCCGGTGCGGCGAGGACCACCCGACGTTCTCGACGCTGTTGGCAATGGTCGAGCGGATGTCGCGCAGGCGCTGCAACTGGGTTCTCGGCCCGAGGTCCGGTAGCGGCACCGTGCAGATTGCCTCGGCGGCGGCGACGTGCAGTTGTGCGATCCACCGGCCCGCGTGAGCGCAGTCCTCCGGAACCGACTCGTCCCAGCGCACTCCAGCCCCCTGTTCCAAGAAGATCCACGCCACGTCCGGCCCTTCGGTCACGGAACCGTAGTAGCGCAGCTTGTCGACCGCGACGCGCTCGAGCACCTGTTCGTAGACGGTCCGTTCGATCCCGATGATCTTGTTGGTGCCGCGTTTGGCGATCACGTCGCCACCGCCATGGCCCACACCGATGAGGCGGTAGGCGGCGCTCTTGCGCTTTTCGCGCAGGACTTCCACTGCCTTCGGATCGCGACACTCGAGCCCGAGGCGCTGCCATGCCAGCGTCGCACGATGCTCGGCGGCGGGGCCGGAGACCGGCAGACCGGGCTTCTCAGCCATTCCTGTCGCCTCCGACGATCTGCACGCGACGTGCTCTGCCTGATCGAGCCACTGCGCACGGGCCTCCCGCCGGCAGGCCGACCGCGCAGCTCGCCAGCATCCGCCTCAGAGCACTCGCGACGGGCTTCATCCCACACCTCGATACCGCGCACCGGCTCTGCCGCGCGACAGCTCGCGCAGAATCGCGCCGATGCGCTCGGTGTAGCGCCCCAGGCTCTGCATCCGACTGTCCTGATGCAGCTCCTGGCCGAGGGAGCCGATGACGTCCCAGCGCACGGCATTGAGGTTACGCACCACGTGGCCAAACACTGCGAGTTGCTGGACAGCGGCGAGATCGACGTGCGGCCACGCGGAACGCACGGCGTCTGCGTAGGCGCGCGCGTCGACGCGGACCAGGTCGACCGCCGGCGCGGCGATCCCGGCAGTCTCCCAGTCGTACACACGGAAGTACTCGCCGCCTCTGTCTTCGCTGACGCGCGCGTTCTTCGGGCGGTAGTCGCCGTGCACCAAGGTGACCGGTGCGCCTACGCAGATCTCCTCGATCCGATCCCAACAGGCTTCGAGGCCGTCGAGCGCGGCGAGAACGCCATCGAGCACCGTGCGGTGCGGCGCGGACCACGCTACGTTCTCGAGGCTGTTGGCAATGGTCGGGCGGATCTTGCGCAGGCGCTGCAGCTGGGTTCTCGGCCCGAGGTCCGGCAGCGGCACGTTGGAGATCACCGCGGCCGCGGCGACGTGCATTGATGCGATCCACCGGCCCGCGAGAGCGCAGTGCTCCGGAACCGACTCGTCCCAGCGCACTCCCGAGGCCCGCTCCATGAAGATCCACGACGCGTCCGGCCCGTCGTTCACGGAACCGTAGTAGCGCAGCTTGTCGACCCTGACGCGCTCGAGCACCTGTTCGTAGACGGTTCGCTCGATCCCGATCATCTCGTCGCGGCCGTACTTGGCGATCACGTCGCCACCGCCATCGCCGACACCGACGAGGCGGTAGACGGCGTTCTTGCCGCGCTCGCGCAGGATCTGGACTGCCTCCGGATCGCGACGCTCGAGCCCGAGGCGCTGCCATGCCAGCGTCGAACGATGGTCGGCCGCAGGGCAGAAGGAGCCCTCGTTGTTCTTGTCACCCATTGACGCCACCTCTGACGAGCGTGCATGCGAGGCGCTCTGCCGCATCGAGATACTTCTCGACCGCGCGGTGTTGCTCGCTCCAGGTCGCGCACTCCGAAAGAGCCTTGAAGATCTTGTGCAGTTTGAAGCAGTCGACGGTGCGAGCGATCTCGTCGGCTGGCGGTGCAACGAGCCCGCGATGCTCGAAGCCGTGCCGCCACGCCGTGTACAATGCGCTGGCGTCGACGTGGTCGAAGCCGTCGCTGAGGAAGGCGAGGTCGTAGAGCGGCGAGCCCCAGCCTGCGAGCTCCCAGTCGATCGGGCAGATCCTCTCGTCAGCGGTGACCATCACGTTGCGCGGCCGCAACGAACCGTGCACCAACGTCGTCTGCTGCGCCGCCATGATCTCGATCACTGGCTCGTAGCCGCTGGCGAGACGCTCGACGCGCGGAGCCAGATCCGGCACCACGTTCTGCGCGGCGAGAACCGCTGCCTCGGCGCGACGGCGGAAGAACTCCGCGTCATGGCGTTGCAGCCACCAGCCGTCGCCCACGAGGCCTTGCAACCTGTCGGCCGCAGCTGCGAGGCTCCCTTGCATCTTGCCGAGCTCGCGTGCAGCCGCGAGATACAACCGGAACGATTGCTTGCGCAGGGTGCGACCTTCGACGAACTCCATGAGCAGCCAGAACCTGGGAAGGTCCTCCTGCCAGACCGAGCCGAGATACTTGGGCGCTCCGAGCTCGAGCGTCGGCAGGATGTCGCGGTAGACGCGCAACTCACGTTCGCGCCGCGCTGCCTCGTTGTCCTTCGGAATCCGGCTGGAGCCGAAGTCCTTCAGCAACACGCGCTGCTCACTGCCGTCCAGGAGCCGCACCGTGACGACGTCCACGACGTAGCTGGTCCGCGGCAGCGGTTGCCGGGCGAAGGACTCGACCTCGACGCCGCCCCACGTCTCTCTGGCGATGCGTCGCAATTCACCGTCGAGCACGCGATCTTCGTCGACCGGCGCGGCTGGCGGCGCCACCTCGCTCGAGCGATTGCTGCCGTTCGCCGTTTCGTTCGCCGATCCACTGTCGCGCTGCCGGACGGCCACGCGCCCGTCGACGACTTCGAGCAGCTGATCGCACGGCAGCAGCGCGTTGGGGCGGTGCGAGATCAGGAAGCTCGTGCGACCGCGCATGAGCCGTTCCATGCTCGCGAGAATCGAGTCTTCAGTGCCGGTGTCGAGCGCACTCGTCGGTTCGTCGAGCAGCAGGATCGGCGCATCCTTCAGGAAGGCCCTCGCGATCGCGATGCGCTGGCGCTCCCCGCCGGACATCCGCATGCCGCGTTCCCCGACCTGGGTGTCGTATTGCTCGGGAAGCGCCATGATGAAGTCGTGCGCGGAGGCAGCGCGCGCGGCGTCCATGATTTCCTCCATCGTCGCGCCGGGTCGTGCATACGCGATGTTCTCGGCGATGCTCGCCGAGAACAGGATCGTGTCCTGCTGCACGATCGCGAACTGCGCGCGCAGATCGGACAGCCGCAGATCCCTCAGATCGATGCCGTCGAGCAGGATCCGGCCCGCAACGGGATCGTGGAACCGGCTCAAGAGACCGAGCAGCGTCGTCTTGCCCGAACCCGTCTTGCCGCAGATCCCGACGCGCGAACCAGGCGCCACGGCGAAGGCGATCTGATCCAACACGGGTTTGCCCGCGTCGTAGCCGAACGACACGTCCTCGAAGACGAGTGCCCCGCTCGAGCGCGACAGCGGGCGGGCATCCGGCCGCTCGACGACTTCAGGCTGCTCGTCGAGGAGGCGGAACACGCGCTCGGCGCTGGCCATGGCCGACTGCAACGACACGCTCCTCTTGCTGATCGCCCTCACGGGCTCGTAGATGCGCGCGACGTAGGTCAACACCACGAGCAGACTGCCGATCGTCAGCACGCCCGACTGCACGTGGCTGGCACCGACGAACAGCACGGCGCCGGTTCCGATCGCTGTCGTGAGTGCCGTCAAGAGGTTGAATCGTCCCTCGGCGAACGACAGTTCCCTGCGCGCACGGATGCCCTCGCGGGAGCGCTCCACGTAGCGCTCGCGTTCGTGGTCCTCCTTGCCGAAGGCCTTCACGACGCGCAGCGCGCCGAGTGCCTCCTGCAGCACTCCCTGCGCCGAGCTCTCGAGCCGTTTCACCTTGCGCGACTGTTCGCGCAGGCGGCGGCGATAGAACCGCACCAGCACCACATACACGGGCGCCACGCTGAGCGCGACGAGCGCGAGTTGCCAGTCGATGCGAGCCGTGACGACCAGCATTCCGATCAGCACGGCGGCCGAAGTCACGAGCGGGCCGATGCCCTCTATCGTCAACGCCTTGATCGCCGAAGCGTCGTATTGGATCGAGTAGAGCGCATCGGCCGTGCCGCGCGCATCGTGATACGCGAGCGATAGACGCTGGGTATGGCCGAACAGACGCGCCCGGAAATCCGAGAGGAGCCGTTCGCCGGCGATCGCCTGAAACAGGGAAACCAGGAAGCCGTGGACCTGCGTGAGCAGCACGTGCAGCACGAGCAGCGCGGTGGCGACAGCGATCACGGCGCTGCCACCGTGCTGGAACAGGTCCGGCGCGATGGCGTCGAGCGGCGCTGGCAGCGGGTGTCCCTGGATGCCGCAGTCGACCGCGATCATCAGCGGCAGCGGCGCGAGCAACGAGAGCGGCGCACCCAACAGGCCGAGCACGGTCACGCCGAGGATCAACCGCATGTGCGGCTTCGCCTGCGCGAACACGCGGCACAGCAGGCGCCAGTCGGAATCCGATCGCGTCTTCAAGCTCCCCCCCGCGCCACTCATGCTGCCCCCGCCCCCTCGGTATCCTCGCGGACCGAGAAGGGTACCACCTCCTCGGTACCCACCACAGCTGGTTGAGCCACTGCCGGCGATGGAGCCGCCTGGAGCTGGCGCAACGCATACGACAGCGTGCTGCACGCCGCCGCGGACTCGACCAAGAGACGCATCGCAATCACGACCGCGGCGGCCGCACTTGCTGTCGCCGCGAGCCACGCCCCGGCGCTGTACGCGCCGATGGCGATGCCGGGCAAACCGACGAGCAGCAGGATCCACACCGCGCCGACCTTCGGCCACATGCGGTAGCGAACGAGTTGCCGGCCCTGGCCATGCTCCTCGATCGCCATCAGGAGGCGCGAGCAGCCGCGCCCCCATGCCAGTTGGAGGTCCCACGCATCGAAGCCGCCACCGACCCTGACCACGTGACCGGCGCGGCTCAGCAGTGACCGCAATTCCATCAGGTGCTGCTCGGAACTCCTCCAGGACTCGAACCACACGACGACGCTGCGCGGCAGTGGCATGGCGAACGGCGGGCTGTCCTGGCGGCGCGCCGCGCTGCGGTAGCGCAGGCGACCGTAGAGCCGCGCGACCGGCTGCATCAGATGCAGGTATGCCGTGATCGCGACCGACGCCGCCCACCGCCAACGGCTCGATCCGGGGAGCCGCGGGCCGCACGCGCGCAGCGAACCCTTCACCGCCTGTGCGACGGACGCACCCGCGGCGGCGACGAACAGCGGCGCGAACACGAACATCGGCGACCACGAGAGCCCGAGCACCGCGAGGCCCAGCAGCCACAGCAGCACGAGGTGCCACTCCGGCGTGCACAACCACACCGCGAGCGTGCCCGGCATCGGCTGGTAGACCTTCGGGAACAGCGCAGCACCCCAGGTGCCGCCGTAGACGAGCGGGCGCGGAGCGAAGACCCACCGCTGACCGCGACCGTAGACGCGCCCGCTCCACGACGCGTGTCCCTTGTCGTTGTGGCGCGACGGCCACTTCAGCGCGAGCATCGCCTCGGCCTCGCCGTAGCCGCACTGTTGCCGCCAGAACGCCTTGATCGAGCCGCGGCGATGGTGCCAGACGAAGGCCGCCGGGTCGAAACCGATGGTCCAACCCCGATCCTGGATGCGCCAACACAGGTCCACGTCGTCACCCGCGCGCCGGTAGGTGACATCGAAGCCGTTGATCGCGAGCAGGCAGCTGCGCCGGAACGCCATGTTGCAGCCCGGAATGTGCTCCGCGAGCTCGTCCGTCAGCAGCACGTGCAGTGGGTTGCCGGGCGAGTTGGCGACGCACTCGGCGAGCAGACCATCCCCGGGCGGCGGCAGGTTCGGCCCCCCGATGCCGGCGTGGCCGCTGCGCTCGAACGCGATCGCCAACCGGCGCAGCCAGAGCGGGTCCGGATAGGCATCGTCGTCGAGGTAGGCGACGATCTCGCCGGTCGCAGCGTGCATGCCCACGTTGCGCACATGGCTGAGGCCGCGATTCTGCGCGCAGTGCACGACTCGGAACGGGAACTCGTTCGCGATCTTCAGACTGTTGTCCGTCGATCCGTCGATGACGACGATCACCTCGAAGTCGGGATAGTCGAGCTGCGTGGCTCCTTCGAGGCATTCGCGCAGCGTGCGCGCACCGTTGTAGGTGCAGATGACCACCGACATGCGCGGCCAGACGTGTTCGTCCACGGCCGCGAACGCGTCGCGCACCGCGGCCAGCGCGGGCTTCGGACTCCGATCGCGACGCACCAATCCGAAGTCCCAGTCGTCGATGTCGACGCCGCCGCGATACCACTCGTCGGTCCACGAGAACACGAACAGGCCAGCGCACCCGGCCACGAGCGTCGAGTCGACCTGCCACCACAACGCTTCGGCCTGCCCGCGCTCGGTGTTGCGCCGGCTGTCGAGACCGACCTCCGTGATCACGAGCGGACGTTCGCCGGCGATGTTCTGCAGCCGCGCGAGATACGCCTCGTAACTCTCGCGATCCTGGAGGAAGACGTTGAAGCACACGAAGTCGAGGAACGGCAGGTCCAGGTGCTCGGTCGTCGGGTAGTTGACGTAGGTGCACGGCGTGTCGGGCGCTTCCTGCTTCGCGACGAGATACAGGCGCTCGATGAAACGTTCGATCGCGCGCGCGCCGTGCCAGCGCACGATCCCCGCCGGGATCTCGTTGCCGATCACCCACGCCATCACCGCGGGATGGCCGGCGTGTTCGCGAATCGCAGCGCGCACGGTCCGTTCGATCCGGCGCGTCGTCCGCGACGAGCCCAGGAAGGCGATGTGTTCCTCCCACGGGATCCCGACCATCACGCGCAGGCCATGCGCGAGCGCCAGATCGAGCAGCCAACGCGGCGGAATCGTGTAGGTGCGCAGGGAGTTGAGCCCCGCGTCGCGCATCGCCGCGAAATCGCGAGCGACGACGCGGCCGTCCGGGAACCCGCCCTCGGCGTTGTCGCAGCGGAACGGGCCGTAGGTCACCCCGCGAACCGTGTAGCGCTGATCACCGGCCTGCAGCCACTTGCCGTGCACACGCACCGGGGCAATCGATGATTGCCCACCTGCCGCGAGGGGTACATGGATCTGCGGCAGGGGGTTCCCGGGCATGGTCAAAGAGCGGTCGCGCAATGGAGGAGCGCGCGAGTCAAGAGCAACTGAATCGTTCGAGAAGATCCGACGCGACAAGTTAATTATCCCACGGGACCTGTCCGCGCTAGTGCTCCATAGCGATTTGCAAATGTGCGTGAACTCCCCTGCCGTGAAAGCCAGGTCGCTGATGATTGCTGCCATCGTTGCTATGGCCGCTATGACCGCGGCAATGATCTTCACGACGTATCTGGCCGAGCCAGGCAATGTGCCGCTGCCGGGAGCAGAGGCGCGCGAAGATGAATGCCAAGACCGCCCGGGGCTCGCGGTTTCCGAACGCGAAGTAGCGGCCGAACGACAGGAGGTCGTGACCGGGTCCGCGGGTTCGCCGTCGTTTCAAAGTTCGTCGGCGGGGCTCGATGCAGTCCTGTGCTTCCGCGGCGCGGTGCACTCGTCCTCCGGCGATCCGATTGCCGGCGCGCACATCCGCATCGGCAAGGAGCCGAGCGCCCGCGACGAATGGCCAGAGGCCATTGCGCGGGCCGATGGCGCCTTCACGCTCGCGCTGCCTGTCGCGGTCGCTGCGCATGGGTCCCCCTTCTCGTTGTTCGCGGTGGCCCCCGGATTCGCGAGCTCGCTGCAGCAAGGTCTGCAAGCACCGGCCATCGGCGTCGTCGACCTCGGCACGGTCGTGCTGCTGCGACCGGCTTCGATCACCGGTCAGGTCCTCGGCGCCGGTTTCCCGCTGCCCGATGCGATCGTGGATGCCACGGTCGCCAGCGTTGCCGCCGCGAAGACGGCACCACGCTTGCACGTCAGCGCGAAGACGGACGCCGCCGGTGCCTTCCAGCTGCGCGAAGTACCGCCCGGAATGTTGCGCATCACCGTCGCCGCCGATGGCCATGTCGGCAGCACCATCGAGCGCCTGGTGCGTGAGGAGGAACAGGTCGAGGACGTCGTGTTCCGGCTTGCCGCCGGTGCACCGATCGAAGGCACGGTCTTCGACGCGAACGGCTCCGACGTCGCGGGCGTGACGATCGACTACGAGTCCACGGACGCAACGTGGTTCAGTACGACCACCGCCGCGAGCGGAGAGTTCACGGTCGGACCAGTCCCACCGAGGAGCAAGGGCCGCATCTGGGCCAAGACGGCGACGGCGACCTTCGGCCCCGTCGCCGCGCAAGCTGGGCAACGCGGGATCCGCATCGACTTGTCGCCACGCTATTCCGTCGCCGGCCGCGTGCTCGATGCGCGCACCGGCTTGCCGCTGCCCGGCACCAGCGTGCAACTCGTCACCTCGAGAGCAACCGATGCCGCCGCGCAGCCCGAGGCCGACGTCGAGCAGATCGGCCAGGCTTCCGCCTGCGACGAGCGCGGTGCCTTCCGCCTCAGCGCGCGGCACCGCGGCTGGTACGCGGTCGTCGCCCATGGCCAGGATGTCGCACCGGTCATGAGCCGTTGGGTCTGGCTGTCCCCTGATGGATCCCGGAACGCCACGGGCGTCGACCTGATGTTGCATCCTGGATGCCGGGTCTCCGGCAAGGTCGTCGATTCCGAGGGCGCGCCGATCCCCGAGGCGATCGTTTCGCTCGGCGACGAGGCGGGAGCCCTGACGCCCAAGAAGACCACGACCGACGGCGCGGGTGCGTTCGTGTTCACCGACGTGCGACCCGACCGGCACGTGCTGACCGCCGAGGCGAGGGCCTTCGTAGCCACCAAGGTTGCGGTCGAAGTCCAAGACCGCACCGATCGCACCGATGTCGCCATCGTGCTGGCGCGGGCCGCCGAGATCCGCGGGCGCGTCGTGGCAGAGTCGCCGCAAGCACGCTGGCAGTGGGTCGTCCGCGTCGCCGGGGCCCAGCAGGTCTCGGGGGCTCAGCAGCAATGGCAGGGCGTGGCGAATCGCGACGGAAGGTTCTCCGTCGTTGCGGTCGCTCCCGGCACGCATTCGATCTGGGCCGAAGCCGTGGTTCCCGGCGAGGGAGCAAGACCCGCCGACGACGGATCGGCCGACAAGCCGGCCGAAGGAGGCCCGCTCGGAGCGACGGAACCGGTTCCGATCACGGTGGCGGAGGGCAGCGTCGTCGAGGTGGAGATCGTTGCGACGCACTGCGAGCCTGCGCGCATCTACGGCTTCGTCACGGGTGCGGGCGACCCCATCTCCAATGCGGAGCTCGTGGCGGTCTCCGCCGGCGGGGGGATGCTCGGCGCTTCGCAAAATCGCGGACGACTCGCGCGCACCCGAACGTCAGGCGATGGCTCCTACGAGATCTGGACTGCGAGCGGCAGCGTCGACCTCGAAATGCGCCCAGGTGCGGCACCGCCGATGCGCCGGCAGCTGATCCTGACGCCGGGTTCCGCCGTGGCAGCGTCGTTTGCACTCGGTGCGGCGAGCGTTGCCGGCCGCATCGTGGACATGTCGCGCTGGCCCATTCAGGGCGCCTTGGTGCGGCTCGTCCAGCAGCAGTCTTCGAGCGGCAGAGTGGCCGTGACGGCCGAGTCCGAGGGCGATGGCTCGTTCCTGTTCCGCCTCCTCGAACCCGGCAGCTACGTGCTGATGCGCGGCAGGATGGGTGCCGCGACGACGGCAACTGGCTTCTCGCTCGAGGCCGGCGAGGTGAAGAACCTGGGCGACCTCGTCGAGGAAATCCCGGTTCCCGTCGAGGTCCAAGTGTGGGTGCCCAGCGCTGCCAGCGCAGGCACTTGCGAGCCGCTGGCGGAAGGACGCGTCGTGGTCGAGAGCCTGGATGGTCACATGCTGCCGCGACCGTGGAAGGGCGGGACCTTCGCCAAGGACGAGCTGAAGGTCCGCGAGGGGTTGCTGAAGATCGAGCACCTCACGCCGGGCCACTATCAGCTTCGCCTGCGCCGGCCGATCACCGCGACGTGGCCGCTCCAGATCACGCTCGCTGGACCGCACCACTTCGATTGGAACGTCGGCCAGGAACCGCCGAAGCCACGGTCACCGAACTGATGGTGCCAGGTCCACGGGGTAACCATCAGTTGCGGCTACCAGTGTTCGCGGTTGACAGAGCTTCGTGGCTCCAACACGACGCGCAGGCGCTCGAGCGCACGGAGTCTCGCGCGGTTGGCCGACTCGCGCGACAAACCCAGGCGGGCCGCGATGTCCGCGAGCGGCACACCGGTGGCCTCCCAGAGCACGATCCGCTGGTCGCGTGCGGGCAGAGTCGTGATCAGCCTCGCCATCAGGGTCAGCAGATCGCGCCGCTCCGCAAGGGTCGCCGGTCCTGCCTCCGTCTCGGATGGATGCGCATGACGCTGGTCGACCGAGGTTAGCTCTGAACGGCCGTAGAGATCACCGAGGTTGCGGCGCAATGCCGACCACGACCTGTGTCGGTTGACGAGGCACTGTTGGGCTACCTTGCGGAGCCAGCCGGCGAACTGCCCGTCACTGCGATACTCGAACCGACCGGCGACTTGCAGCGCGTGCAGGTTCACGTCTTGCAGCAGATCCTCGGCAGCCTCGTGGCGGAGCAGGGCCCTGGCCCGCGTCCAGACCAGCAGCCGGAGCATGGACTGGTGTCGGATCAGCAGTTGCTCGACGGATGGGGCTGGTGCCCCTAGATCAGCAGTCGTCATGAAGCATTCTGCCACGAATCTTGGCTTCGTGCGTGAATGCTGTGCCTTGCCTCTTGTCGCGCCGTGGGTTGCAGCCTGCGAGTGTCAGCGATCGGGGCCGCGGCATGGGGGACTTCCGCCAGGAGGCAAATGCCCACGAGTGGGGTCGCGAGTTGTCGCAAGGTTGCGCGATGGTTTCGGCGATCACGCGAGGAACCGCCAATCGCCTCTACGACCTCGCTAGACTCCCCGCGCGGAATCGACCCCCTGCCCCACCGAGAGCCCAATTCCGCAACAAGCCCGTGACGAACCTCACCGCGCTGCTCGCAGCGCTCGCGCTCTGCACACTCGCGCGAGCACAGTATCTCTACACCCAGCAAGTCGGCCTCGTCACCGGACCCGTCGTGATGACGGAGGGCTGTCTGCTCGTCGACGTCGACGGCGACACCGACCTCGATGTCGTGTTCGCCAACGGCTACGTGCTCTCGAGCTCGGGCAGCGCGATCCAACCGACGCTGCTGATCAACAAGGTCAACCAGAGCCTCGGCCTCGTCGACGAAACCGCGACGCGGCTGCCGGCGCTGCCGATCCGCGCGACGCTGGCCATCGCGTTCGACATCGACAACGACGGCGACAAGGACCTGGTCTTCTCGTGCAACGGCCCGAGCCAACAGCGCATCTACGTCAACAACGGCTCGGGCGTCTTCGCCGATGAAACTGCGACGCGCCTGCCGGTCCTCAACATCGCGGCGGCGGGTTGCGCCTACGGCGACGTCGACCAGGACGGCGACCTCGACCTGTTCTTCAACGACGAGCTCACGAACGGCCAGCTCAAGCTCTTCTTGAACGACGGCAGCGGCGTGTTCGCGAACGTCACGGCGACCCACGTCGCGGCTGCCCCCAAGACCAACCAGCAGGACATCGTCGTCTGCGACATCGACAACGACTGGGACCTCGACGTCATCAACATCGGCAAGTCGGCCGGCCAGCAGATCTTCTTCAACGACGGCACCGGCCACTTCCCGACCGTCACCACGTCGCTGCTGCCGGCAGGCACCAGCCTCACCTACGAAGCGGAGGCCGCGGACCTCGACCACGACGGCGACCTCGACCTCGTGATGTTGTCCGTGTCGGGCCTCACCGACACCGTGCTGCGCAACGAGCTGATTCCGTCGGGCATCCTGTCGTTCACGAACCTGACGACGGCACTCACGGGCGGCAACGGCGACGACGACAACGAGTGGGTGTTCGTCGATGCGAACAACGACGGCTTCCTCGACCTCGTCAACGGCTCGCTGCAGGCGAACGGCGAGAAGCTCTACATCAACAACGGCGCGTTCTCGTTCGCGCGCGCGACCGGGACCAACGGCTTCACGCCGCTCGTCGACTCGACGCTCGATGTCGCGGTCGGCGATCTCAATGGCGACGGCGTGTTCGACATCGTCACGGCGCAGGGTGAGTCGGGCAACTTCCTGAATCGCGCCTACTACGGCACGGGCCCCGCCGACACGCAGCCGCCGCGATTCGTGCGCATCTCGCAGCTGCCGGCCGTGTCGACCAATCCCGACGGACCGTGGGTCGTGCGAGCCGTCGTCCAGGATTCGGCCGTCGACGACGGCGAGACGTCGGTCGCCAGCGTCACGATGAACTGGTCGATCACCGACATCGGCGGCGTGACGACGGGCAGCACGCCGCTGCTGTTCCGCGGCGGTCTGCTCTACCGCGCCGACCTCACGCCGCCCCCCGGCGTCGTCAGCAACGGCGCCACGGTGAGTTTCACGGTCACCGCGGTCGACCTGCGCGGCAACAGCACGACGACGCCGCAGCAGTCGTTCTGGATCTGCGGTCTGCAGCGTTATGCGCTCGGCCTCGGCGGCGCCAACACGTCGCTGCTGTCGGCCAGCGGCTCGACGAGCGCCGGTGGGGTCTCGGCCTTCACGTGGAGTGCGGCGGCCCCGTCGGTCGGCGGCCTGTTCGCGATCTCGTTCGCGCGCGCACACCTCGTGTATCCGCAGGGCATCCTCGTCGTGGATCCCGGCCTGCTGCTCACGCTGGTGCCGATCGGCACCGACCCCGGCGGCGGCGGCGCGTTGGGTGTGCCGATTCCACTCGCGCCGCCGCTCGTCGGCTTGCGAGTGACGTTCCAGGCGCTGTTCGACCCGCCGTTCACGCTGACCAACGGGGTCGACCTCGTCATCTGTCCGTAGCGCGCACCGCACCATCCAACCATGGCCGACTCGAAGAACCGGCGCGCCACCGCGCTCAGCGTCTCCCTTCCGATGGAGATGGCGCAGGCCGTCTACCAGAAGGTGCGCGATGGCACCTACCACTCGGCCGGCGCCGTGATCCGCGACGCGCTGCGCCAGCTGTTGAAGCTCGAAGGCGAGGAGTCAACGGCGGAACCGGAGGCCACGGAATCCCCGCGGCGGCGGCGAGGCTGATCGATCGCGGGGTTCAGTACCCCCGGTGCCTCTCGATGCGCCATGGCCGTCCGCGTCGCTAGACGGCATTATCCGGCACGATGCCCAAGTCGGCGCGATCCCCCACCGGCTTGCTGCGCGCCCTCGAACAGACGAAGGCGACGTTCGGCGGCGACGCGGCGGCACACAAGCTGGCTCTCTTGCAGGCGCTCGACAAGGTGACCATGCCGACCGCGGCGGCGGTGCTGCGGCTGCACGAGGCGCTCTGCTTCCTGCGCGCGTATCCCGACGACGAAGCCGTGCTGGCCCAGGTCGCGTCGATGCTGCTCCGCTTCGAGCAGCGCCGCGATCTGCGGACCAATCGTCGCGCGCTCGTGAACTCGGGCATCGCTGGCACTGCGATCCGCTTCTCGTTCTTCGCGTGCACGGCGCGCTGGCTCAGCGAACGGTTCTCCGGTGCCTTGCAGATCGTGTGGCGCGGCTTCGAGAACAGCGATCTGTTGAACCAGCGCCTGTCGCTGTTCGCGACGTGGTCCGAGACTCCGGGGCTCGACGAAGTCGACATGCCGATGCGCGAGTGGCTGCGCGTACTGGCCGGCCCCGACACGACGGATGCCGACTTCCTGATCCGCCGGTGCGCGCAGCTTGGCCGCAGCGAACAGGAACGCGAGGCCTTCTATGACGAGCTCGACATCGACCTCGAGCTGCGGCCCGGGCCCGGCACGCCCTCGCGCACCGAGGCTCTGCTGGCCGGACGCCCCGTGCACTTTCAGCGGCAGCCGTTCGCGCGCGAACGACCGGACCTGGCCCGCGAGATGAAGCGTCGCGCCACCGAGACCGCGGCCGACGAAGCGCTCGGCGAACGCATCGTGACGTTGGCGCGCGACGCGATGGTGTTGCGCCAGCGCGATCTCGACGCGTTCGCCTACGGCGACCGAAGAGACGTGCGGCTGTTCGACTGCGGCGATGGCCTCGAGTTCGCCGTAATCGGCGTGATCCCCGAGCGGCGGCTCTTGCTCGAGTCGATCTACGCATATGTGACGTTCAAGAACGGCGTGCCGATCGGCTACGTGCTCACGAGCGCGTTGTTCGCGAGCTCGGAAGTCGCCTACAACGTCTTCGACACGTGGCGCGGCGGCGAAGCGGGCCTCGTCTACGGCCGCGTGCTCGGCGTGACGAAGCAGCTCTACGGCTCGGACACGTTCACGATCTATCCGTATCAACTCGGCGGCGAGGGCAACAGCGAAGGCCTGAAGTCGGGCTCGTGGTGGTTCTACCAGAAGCTCGGCTTCCGCGCGCGCGACACGGAAGTGCTCGATCTGATGCGGCGCGAGCTCGCGGCGATGGCCAAGGACAAGACGCATCGCTCGGATCTCGGCACGCTGCAGCGTCTCGCCGAGCACAACGTCTACTGGTCGGCTAGCAAGGCGCGCGACGACGTGATCGGCGTCTTCCCGCTCGCCAACATCGGCCTCGCGGTCACCGACTACCTCGCGCATCGTTTCGGCGCCGACCGCGAACGCGGCGAAGCAGTCTGCGCGGCGGAGGCTGCGGCGCTGTGCAACGTGCGCGGCTGGCAGAAGTGGGCCGATGGCGAGCGCCTCTGGTGGCAACGCTGGAGCCCGCTGCTCTTGCTGCTGCCCGGCGTGTCGAAGTGGTCGGCCGCCGAGCTCGCGGCACTGGTTGCCGTCGTGCGCGCCAAGGGTGGGCGGCGCGAGAGCGACTACGTGCGGTTGCTCGACTCGAACCAGAAGCTGCGCGCCGCGCTGCGCAGGCTCGCGGCGGCGCCGCGGTGATCGTTCAACCGCGCCGCCGCACGTCGAACGCCACCTCGGCCGCGACGACGGCGAGGTCCTCGACGTCGACGCGATCGACGCGCGAATATGGCGAGCCCTGGTGCAGCCACTCGACGAACCCGGCCACCGCGCGTTCGTCGCCCTCGGCCTGTCCTTCGACGGCGCCGTCCGCGCGATTCTGCACGAACCCGACGAGCCCGAACTCTCGCGCCGCCGCCTGCGTGCAGGCGCGGAAGCCGACACCCTGCACACGACCGACGACGACGAACCGGACCCGGCGCATGAGCACATCATGCGCGAGGCTGCCGTCGTCGCGCTACGTCTCGACCGCGTCGGGTGCCGAGGATCCGCAGGATCAGCGCGCGTTCTCGACGACAAGCGCGAACGCCTCGTCCTGCACGACGAGCCACACGAGGTCGTGCACGGTGACACGTCCACGCGCTAGCAATGCCTCGACGCGGTGGTCGAGCCGCAGCCGATCGATCGGCCGCAGATCGCGCCCCAGCGCGTAGACGAACAGCTTGCGCGCTACGGTGTGCACGAACGCGGGGTCTGCGGCGAGTACGCGCTTCAAACCCGAGAGCCCTTCGATGCGCACGTTGGCGGGCAGCTCGCCGCTGCAGTCGATCACACCGCCAGCGTCGCGCTCGCGATACCGGCCGATCGGATCGTAGCGTTCGAGCACGAGACCCAAGGTGTCCATGCGCACGTGGCACACCGCGCATGCTGCGCGTTCGCGATGCTGCGCGAGCTGCTGGCGGAAGGTCTTGCTGCTGTCGATCGCGGCCTCGTTGGCGAGCGTGTCGTTGCCGGGCGGCGGTGGTGGCGGTGGCTGACCGAGCAGGTTCTCGAGGATCCACTTGCCGCGCTTCACGGGCGAGGTGCGCGTCGGGTTGGACGTCAATGCGAGCACGCTGCCGTGGCCGAGCACGCCACCGCGTTCGCGCAGCGCGCCGGGCAACGGCACGCGCACGAACGCCTGCGCCGACTCCGGCAGGTCGATGCCGTAGAACGCCGCGAGCCTGGAATCGACGTGCGTGAAGTCGCAGTCGAGCAGGTCGCGCACGTCGCGCTCTTCGCGCAGGATCGCGAAGAACAGCAGCTCCGTCTCGCGCCGCAGCGACTGGCGCATCGCGTCGTCGAAACCCGGAAAGCGCGCGGGGTCCGGCGTACGGTCGGGCAGGCTCTTGAGCTCGAGCCATTGCGCCGCGAAGTCGGTCGCGAGCGATTCGGCGCGCGGATCGGCGAGCAGCCGCTGCACCTCGGCCCGCAGCACGGCAGGGTCCGCGAGTGCTCCCTTCTCGCCGAGCTCGAGCAGCCGCTGGTCCGGTGTGCTGGCCCACAGGAAATACGAGAGGCGCGTGGCGATCGCTGATCCGGACAAGGGCACCACGTCGCCGATCCGGCCTTCGACGCCGCCCGTTTCGAGCCGGAACAGGAAGTTCGGCGAGGTCAGCGCCGCCTGCAGCACGAGTCGCGAGGCCGCGCGCATCGGCAACCCCGAACGCAGCACGCCGTCGCCGAGTCGATGCAGGCGCTCGACCTCGTCTTCGGTCACGGGCCGGCGCCACGCCGCCGCGAGCAGCGTTCGCACGAAGGCGCGCAGCTTCGCCGCGTCGTTCCCGCCGGTGGACAGCGGCGCGTGCAGCCATTGTTGTGCCGGGGGCTCGGGCCGTGCATCGCAGGGCCCAACGACCTCGATCCAGTCGATGTAGAGGTTGCGATCGCGCCGCGCGCGATCGGCGTTCTTCGGATCGTAGAAGTCGTTCACGAACGCGAGGCCGAAGCGCCGTTCGCCGCCTGGCAGCGGAGGGGTGAGGTCGAAGACGCCGAGCCGGCGCTGCTCGACTTCGAAGCTGCCGAGGTCGCGGCCGTCGAGACGCACGACCATCCTCGCGGGCTCGTCGCCGGCCTGGTCCGCACCGGCCATGATGCGCACGCGGTAGACGCCATCGCGAGGCAGACGCACGATCTGCTCGAGCACTGCCTTCGTGTAGAGATTGGCGGTGTCTCCATCCATGCGCGCCCCCGACCCGCTCGTGAGCACCATCGACTCGGCCTCGAAGCGCCGCACGGTCGGATGCTCGGGGTCGTCGTCGTCGAAGACGGCCAACGCCACCTCGCGCGCAGCGGCCAGATACTTCTCGAGGTGCAGGGTCGAGAACGTCAGCGCGTCGCCGATCGTGTCGAAGCCGTAGCCGAGGTCGTCGCTCGGGAACGCCGCGGTCGACACGCTGACCCCGAACAGATCGCGCACCGTGTTCTCCCACTGTGCACGGCTGAGCCGTCGCACGGTCACGCGCCCCGGATCGCGTCGCAGCGCCGGCACCTCGCGGGCCAGGCGCGCACCGAGGGCGGCGACGAACGCAGCGCGATCGGCGTCCGCCGGTCCGTCGGCCTCCGGTGGAGGCATCTCGCGGGTGCGCACGCGCTCGCGCATGCGGCTCCAGCGCCACAGCTCCTGCACGGCATCGGCCGCGGGTCTGGTCAGGTCGAGCTTGCCCTTCGTCGTGTCGCCGCCGTGACAGGTGATGCAATGTTCGGTCACGAACGCGTCGGTCTCGCGCGGGGTGGGCCCCTGTGCGCAGAGAGACTGTGCGCAGAGCGGCAGAAGCGCGAGCAGCAGCACGGACGACGAGAGGAAGGAACGCATGGCGCGAGCAGCGTCTTGGATCCTAGCCGCCGATGACTCGAGCAGGCATGACCCGAGCATGACACTGGCCCCGAGGCCGGACCTAGTGTTGCTCGTCCACCAGCCGCCACAGCGGCCTACTAGCCACATGAAACTCCTCCTCCCCGCGTGCCTCTGCCTCGCAGTGGCGTCCCTGCCCGCCCAGAACTATCTCGAGCTGCCCGCCACTGCAGCCCCGACACTCGAGCTGCCGAACTACAGCACGCTGCCCTTGATGCAGCCCAACGCGCGCGTGCAGATGTTCTATGACGCCACCGAGGTCGGCTCGGCCGCGTTCGTGGCCGACCGGATCGAGCTGCGCTACGACGGTCCGATCCCGCAGGTCGGCGCGCCGGGCCCGTTCACGATCACGCACCTGCAGATCCGCATCGGCACGACGGACGTGCCGATGCCTGGCGCCAACTTCAGTGCGAACCTCACGCAACCGCTGAGCACGGTCGTGGACGGACCGTGGACCTACCTGCCCGACTCGGGCTCCGGTTCGCCGCACCCGTGGGGCGGCCCTGGAGGCACGCTGACCTTCCCGTTCACGTCGCCCACCCCGGTCGTCGTGCCCCCGGGGAGCTGGTTCGTCGTCGACGTGACGATGGAAGGCAACAACATCTCGCAGTTCGGCTTCGCGCACGCGATCCTCGACGGCGCTGCGACGACCGGCGGCATCGGCAACGGCACTGCCGCGACCTACGGCCAGGGCTGCAGTGCCGGAACGGGTCTACCGGCGGCGACCGTCACGGCGAGTGGCATCTTCGCACCGGGAGGCGCGCACTTCCTGAACGGCCAGAACCTCGGCGCCAACGCGCCCGTGATCGCCATCTACGGCCTCAGCAACGGCTCCCCGCTGCCGCTTCTGCTGCCCGGCACCAACTGCACGCTGCTCGCGAGTCTCGACGTGACGTCGCTGCTGCTCGCCGATGGCACGGGCGCCGTGACGAACAACCCGGCCGCGGCGCTCGCGCTGCCTGCCGACCCGGCCATCTCGGGCTTCATCCTCTACGAACAGCTCGGATCCCTCGTGGTCGCGGCCAATCCGTGGGGCATCGTGCTCGGCAACGCGGTTGCCGTGAACCTCGGCACCTTCACGAATCCAGGCCGGGGCACCTACTCGGTGGCCCACGACACCGATGCCGCTGCGCCGTTCGGGAACACGATGAGGGCCTTCGGTTACGCGATGCGCGTGCGTACGCTGTGAGGGCACATCCCTACCTTCGTGCCGCGTTCGCCCAGCTCGATCCTGTTCGTCCTCATCCTGCTGCTCACGTTCTCGCTCGTCGTCTGGTGGACTTCGTTCCAGGTGTCGGCGAGCAGAGAATTGGAGGCCGCGAGCGCGCGTCTAGCCGCTGGTGACATCGACGGCGCCTCGAAAGCGCTCGGAGCGGTCGATGCCGCGGACCTGCCCGCGCTCGCGCGCCGGCGTCTCAACATGTTTGCGAGCGAGGGCATCTTCTTCGCCGTCGTGCTGCTGGGGCTCGGCCTGCTCTACATCGCCTCGGTGCGCCGCGAAGCCACGCTGCGAGCCACACAGGATCGCTTCCTGGCCGCCGCCACGCACGAGTTGAAGACGCCGCTCGCGACGCTCGTGCTGCTGCTCGAGTCCTTGAAGGGCAACCGGCTACCGGCCGAGAAGCGCGACCGCTACCTGGCCACGGGATTGCTCGAGGCGGAACGGCTCGAACGCGGCCTCGACAACGTGCTGATCGCCGCGGGATTGCAGACCGCGAAGAACGCGCGCCCGACGCAGGGCGATCTGGCCGCGGACGTGCGCACGGCCATCGAGGCGATGCGCCCGCGCGCCCAGGCCGCGAACATCACGCTCGACGCCGAGATCCCACCACAGCTGCCGACCGTTCGCGACGGTGCCGCGTTGCAACTCGTGCTGCGCAACCTGCTCGACAACGCGGTCAAGTACTCGCCCGCCGGCAGCGCCGTTCAGGTCACGCTGACCGAACACGGCCAGGAGGCACGCATCGTCGTGCGCGACCACGGTCGCGGCATGAACGCCGACGAGCTCGGCAAGGCGTTCCTGCCGTTCTGGCGCGGCAGCGACCATGCCACCGGAGGCACGGGGCTCGGCCTGCATCTCGTGCGCGAGCTCGTGCTCGCGCACGGCGGCTCCGTCACCGCGACGAGCGGCGGACCCGGTGCCGGCAGTGAATTCCTCGTGCGGCTGCCGCTGAAGGCCCAGTCATGAGCCGCTGGATCCTCGTCGCGGAAGACGAACGCGCGCTCGGCGAGATGCTCTGCGACAACCTGACACTCGAGTCCTACCACGCCGAACACGTGCTGACCGGACCGCGAGCGCTCGATCGCATGGCGCGCGGCGGCATCGACCTGCTGATCCTCGACGTGATGCTGCCGGGCTGCGACGGCTTCGAAGTGCTGCGGCAGCTGCGCGCGCGAGGCGACACGACGCCAGTGCTCGTACTCAGCGCACGCAGCGCCGACCAGGACCGCATCAAAGGTCTCGAGCTCCAGGCCGACGACTACCTGACGAAGCCGTTCAACCTGCGCGAGCTGCTGCTGCGCGTCGATGCCCTGTTGCGCCGCCAGAAGGCACCGGGGCCCGGCACCGACGTGCTGGCCTTTGGCGGCAACCGGGTGGACTTCCGCACCATGCAGGCCAACTGCCGGAACGGCGAGGTCGTGGCCCTGACCGCGACCGAGACGAAGCTGCTGAAGCTGCTGGCTGGACACGCGAACACCGTGGTCACGCGCAAGGTCGTCGTCGAGCATCTGTTCGGCAGCACGGCCCCTCGGACCGTGCGCACGCTCGACAACATCGTGCTGCGGCTGCGCAAACTGTTCGAGGAGGATTCGGCCTCACCGCGGCACCTGCACACCGTTCGCGGTGTCGGGTTCCGGTTCGAGCCGTGACCCGTTCTCACGCCCGGCGGTTCTTTCCTCGGGGCCGGTGACGTAATGTCGGGGCTGTTCGGCCACAGTGCCGCCACTCTCCCTGTTGCTACTGAACATGAGCCCATTCACGAGACTCCGACTGCTCTCCTTCCTCTGCCTCACCACGCCGCTCGTCTGCCAGAGCGCCGACGAAAAGGCTGCGGAAAACAATCTCAAGATCGCTGCCAAGAAGGGCAGTACGGTCTGGCTGCTGCTCGAGGAGAAGCAGGAACAGACCATGGACATGGGCGGCCAGCAGATGGAGATGGGCAACACGACCACCCGTACGCTGCAGCTCGAAGTCAAGGACGTCGACGACAAGGGCAACCTCGTCGTCGAGGTGAAGATCGCCCGCATCCACGGATCGATGACGATGCCGATGATGGGCGATATCGAATTCGACTCGACCAAGAAGACGGAGGGCGAGGAAGAGGACGCAGGTGGGATGGGCGGCTTCAGCCCCGGCGCCATGACCAAGGCGATGACCGCGTTGGCGGGCAAGTCGTTCGTCGCCAAGGTCGATGCCTTCGGCAAGGTGGCTTCGCTCGAAGGCGTGGCCGAACTGCTCAAGGACGCGAACCAGGGCCCCGGCATGCGGCGCGGTGGCGGCTCGGAGAGTCAATTCAAGCAATACGTCGAGAGCGCGTTCGGCCCGCTGCCACAGAAGCCGATCGCCCAGGGCGCGACCTGGGACCGGGTCGACGACGAGGACGCCATGGGGGTCACGATGCAGACCAAGCTCCAGCTGACGCTCGCCAAGATCGACGCCGACGGCTTCGAGATCACGGCAACAGGCACAGTCGGGCTGTCCCCTGTCCAGAAGCCCGAGGAGAAGGCGGCAGGAGAAGCCGACGAACGCGAGGCCGCGATGCGCGAGATGATGAAGAACATGAAGGTGAAGAACGGCAAGATCAGCGGCACACAGCGGGTGTCGCGGCAGGACGGCTTCGTCATCGAATCGAGCAACACCACTACGATGGACGTCGACATGCCCGGCCCCATGGGCGGCGAGATGTCCATGAGCGTCAAGACGACGCTGAAGTGCAAGCGCACGACTGCCGAAGCGGCCATGCCGAAGCCCGCGCCGAAGGCCGACAAGGAAGCGCCGAAGGAAGCACCGAAAGAAGCGGGCAAGTGATCGCCGCGTAACGCGGCGCCGCGTCAGCGCCAGCGGTAGAGGAAGCGTCGTTCACCGGCACTGAGATCCCAGTAGCCCGCGAAGTACCCGATGAGATCCAAGCGGAGGAAGCTCGCGGCTGGTTCGGGCAGCGGTTCGCGCACGGCGACCACGAAGCCGCCCGCGACCGGCGGCACCCGCAGGCGCCCGTGATAGATGATGCGCGTCAGCAGATGCGCGGCCAGCTGATCGCGCGAGACGCCGGTCACTCGATCCGCGTCCTGGCGCAGGTAGTAGAAGCCGCCGAGCGACGTCGCGTCGCCGCCGACCACGAGCACGTCGTCGGCGAAGCCCGCTTCGGCGCGCAACGCCAACGCGAGACGAACGGCTCCCGCGTTGGGGAACCAGAAGGACACCCACAGAAACAGCAGCGTGTGCACGGCGATCAGGAGCCATCGATGCCAGGCCGCCGCACGGCGCTCGGGCGTCGCGGACGCGGTGCCGAGCCCCACCGCGACCACGGCGAACAGCAGGATCAGTGCCGAGACTTCGAAACGCAACGCCTTGCGCCCGATGCAGCTGTGCACCGCCAGATGCAACAGCGCAGCCGCTACCGCCCCGGGCAGCACGACTGCGCCCGCGCGGAGCCGCTGCCAGGCGCAACGCAGGAACGGCGGCACGAGAACCAAGACGGGCACAACGCCCGCGGCGAAGTAATACCACCACCACCGCTGCCGCCACTTCTCCGCGCTGCCGAGTCCGATGTTGCTGAACACGTAGTCCCACGCGCTGCCCAGGAAGGAGCCGTTCGTGCCGAGGTCGACGAAGCCCTGCAGCAGGATGCCGGGCAAGCAGCCGACGCCGAACCACGCCGCCGCGCGGCGCCGCCGCTGCCAGAGCAAGACGGCCAACAGGGCCGGCCCGAACAGCGCTTCCTGCACGCGAAGACAGAAGGCCAACCCGAGGCACAGCCCGCCCAGCGCCGGGAACCACCGCGGCCCATGCGCGGCTAGCACGGCCGCGACCGCGAGCATAGCACCCAGGGTCGGCCCCGAAGGTTGCACGCCGACGACGACCAGCAGGCCCGAGATTGCGAACAGCAGCAGCGGCAGCCGCGGCGCCGCGATCGGATGCCAACGCACCACGAGCAGCCAGAACAACCAGACGGGCAACAGCGAGATCACGGCGTGGACTGCGCGCACCGCCTGCATCAACAGCATCGGCTCTTCGCAGCCGACCGACAACAGAAGCCGGAAGATGCCCGCGAGCAGCCCCGGGTAGACCCAGCTGCGCAAGCCGTCGATGAATTCCCACGGCACGTGCCACGCCTGGCCGGTCGCGAGGTGCCAGGCTGGATCGACATACTGGAACTGCTGGTCGACGAAGAAGAAGCCGTGCGCGAAGAGCACCGCGGGCAAACGCAGCAGCAGCGCGATGCCGAGGAACACCGGCAGCGTAAAGGCCGGCCCTTCGGTCGCGGCAGCAAGCATGGTTCTCCGCGACGCGATCGTCATGGGCGGCGCCGATCGTCGCGCGCGCCTCGCCGCGAGGGAACGGCGCCCGCCGGAAACGGCCCGAACGCCTGCTGCGTCGTCGCCGCGATCGGGCGGGTAGTTGTGACGTTCCGCCGATTCGTTCGCCCCGCGGCGACGAAACTACTCAGGCCCGCGGCCGAAACAGTCGGTCGACCAACTGACTCGTCCTGTGCTTGTCGGCAACCTTCCTCGTCAACCGCATTGCCTCGGCAACGGGAATCAGCACGGCCCCCTCGGGGACCGGCAGCCAGACGGCCTGTTCTTCGCTCTTCACGATGAGTCGGTCGAACTCGGCAGTCGATTCCGCTGCAGCGAGTTGGGCGAGCAGGCGCATGTCCATGAGGGCCGAGCCGGGGGTGGCAAACTGCTTCTCCCGCCCTAGCAGGTCGTCCGTGCTCACCTCGAACAGGTCCGCCAGGGCCACCAGATCTTCGCCGGTGGGGAAGCGGCTGCCGCTTTCCCATCGCGAAACCGCCGATTCGTGGCAGCCAAGCCGCTTGGCGACGTGATCCTGCGTGAACCCCCGGCGTGCCCGAAGCTCCCGGAGACGCGCCGCCAGATGATTGGCAAGAGGCCGATCAACAGCTTGTTCTTCTTCTGGTAGTTGCGTCACGGAGTACTCGGGACAGGGCTCCTGTTGCCCTCTACGTCAAGATTCTCGCAGGTGGCGTGTGTAAGGTAGTCTGGGGAACACGCTGTCCCGCTCCGGTCTTTACCGCAATTCGCCTCTGCGCTTTCTTCACCCGTGGTGCCCAGGCGGAATCTTGCCACATGGTCATCAAATCGTACATGATGTCACTCCACTACACGAGAGCGAATTCCGGTCATGATCCAAGATCCACACACCCTGCTCCCCATTGCCTACCGCGCGGCGACCCGGGTGATCCGCAACCGCGTGCTGGCAGAGGAAGCCGGTGAGAGGGCCCTGCATCTGCTGACCCTGGCGATGCTGCAGGGCTGTCCGCCCCATCACCCCGAAGCCTGGCTCCGCGTGGTCGCGCGGCGTTCGGCGTGCGCGCTGTTGCGTTCCGAATGGGCTCGCACGCGCTGCATCGACGCCAACGAGATCCCCGCTCGCCAGCCTGCGTACAAGCCGCGCGCGAGTAGCAGCGCTCTCGTCCGCGAGTGTCTGCAGGGCACGCTCTCGCCGCGCCAACAGGAGGCCCTCGACGCCGCGTTCCACTGCAACAGCACGCGCGCGGCCGCGCGCAGCTGCGGCATGCAACCGCGCGATTTCCGCCGCTCGCTGTTCGCGATCTCGCGCAAGGCTCGCGAGGCCGTCCGACGCCATACATGCGCGGATCCGTTCGCCGACGACCCGTCGCAGCTCGGCTCCGAATCCTGACTGGCAACTGGGGGCGCGCCGCGAGATGTTCTGTCCGTGCCATCGACTGCACGGCTCCCATGACCACCATCGCCCCCAGCCATCGTCTCGCCTGCCTCGCACTCGGCCTCACGATCTCGACGACCGTTGCGGCCGGCCAGGAACCCGACAAGGCCCGGCCCTTGTCGATCGTCCGTCCCGAGGCCCAGGACCCGAAACCCGGTTACACCGACACACCGCGTCTGCCGAACGGCTGGCACGTGCACGACGCCGACCGCCCGCGACCGCCCGTGGTCGATCCGGGGCCAGCACCTTCGGCGCCGCTCCCCGTACCTGCCGATGCGATCCGCTTGTTCGATGGCAGCAACCTCGATGCGTTTTCAGGGCGCGGGGGCGAAGCGAAGTGGCTCGTCGCCGACGGCGTCATGCAAGTCAACGGCACCGGCGACATCGAGACCAAGGCCCAGTTCGGCGACTGTCAGCTCCACGTCGAATGGGCCACCCCCACGCCCGCGAAGGGAGACTCGCAGGGACGAGGCAACAGCGGCGTCTTCTTCTTCGGCCGCTACGAAGTCCAGATCCTCGACTCGTTCGAGAACCCGACCTACGCCGACGGTCAGGCGGCTGCGCTCTACGGCCAGACGCCGCCGCTCGTGAACGCGTGTCGCAAGCCGGGCGAGTGGCAGACCTACGACATCGTGTTCAAGGCGCCGCGGTTCGACGCCGAAGGCAAGCTCGCGGCGCCCGCAAGGGTCACGGTGCTCCACAACGGCGTGCTCGCGCAACTCGACCAGGAGCTGTTCGGCGGGACAGCGCACAAGGCGCTCCCGAAATACGTCGCGCACGGACCGCAGGGCCCGATCCGCTTGCAGGACCACGGCAATCCGATGCGGTTCCGCAGCATCTGGGTGCGCCCGCTCGAGCTCGAGCGACCGAACGCGCCGAAGTGATCCCGTACAGGGAACCGGCGCCCCGCGTGGTTCGCGAAGGCGCCGGCCGATCTACTGCGTGTTACCTCGCGCCGCTGTACTTGCCGAGCACGGCGTGGTTGTGCCACTGGCCGGCTTCCTGGTCGGTGAGGCGCGCGGCAGTCGCGCCGTCCCAGACGAACAGGTCCGTGTTCGTGTTGCCGGTGACGACGCGCGTGAACAGGATCGTGCCGTTCGCCGTGAGGATCGCGTAGTCGTCGTTGCCGGCAACGTCGCTCACGACCACGGACGCGGCCGCCGATGCATCCCACATCGACAGGTCGGTCTGGCTGCTGACCGTCGCGGTGTAGACGAAGTCGCCGTCGTCGAGTCCGTCGCCTTCGAACGCCAGGCCCGTGCCCGCGATCGCGGTGCCCCAGGCGCCCGCCGAGACGTCGAAGACGTTGATCTCCGTGCCGTCGTCGCGCTGCGCGACGACGTCGCCGTTGGCGAGCTTGCCGAGCGACGCCGCAACCGACCCACCCGCGGTCCAGGTCTGCGTCGCAGGCGCGGGCACGAGCGACACCGCGAGCATGCTCGAGGTCGCGCCCGTGCCGCGCACGATCGCCCACGAGGTCGTGCCGTCGGTGGTCACGCCGAGTACCGAGCTGATGTCCGCCGCGTCGCGGACCGTAGCTGTCGTCGCGTCGTCGAGATCGTAGAAGAAGGCATCCTCTTCGGTGCCGCTCACGACGCGCTGATAGACGACCTCGTTGCCGGCGCCGATCGCGGCGAAATGGTCGACGGTGCCCGACGCGATGGTCGTCGTCTGACCGTTGCCCGGGTTCCAGAAGTGGATGTCGACGTCGGCGCCGTCCGTGGCCGAGAACACGACCTGGTTCGCCGAACCGAACGCGTCGAAGGTCTTGCTGCGCGTGTCGAGCAGCGGTTGGTCGTTGCCGATCTCGACGAGCCCCGTGCTGACCTTGAAGTAGAAGAGATCGGTCTCACCGCCGGCGCCGATGCGCGTGAACACGACCGCTCCGTTCGGCAGCACCGACTGGATCTGCTCGTCCGTCGCTGCCGTGCCGACCGCGAACGAGGCGTCCTCGCTCGGATCGAAGTAGTAGACGTCGGACTGGCCGCCGGACCCGACCTCGAAGAACACGAGGTCGTCGGTGTTCACGGCGACGGTCACCGTGGCGAGCGCTCCCTGCGTGATCTCGCGTGAGACGCCGGTCACCGGGTTGTAGTAGAACAGCGTCATGTTCGCGGCCGACCCCGTCGTGTAGACGAGGCGGTCGTCGCTCGTCCTGGCGCGGTAGGTCACGTCACCCGCTGCGGTGCCGGCAACGCGCGTGCTGATGCGCGTCAGCGGATCGAAGAGCCAGAGCTGCAAACCCGTCGGGCCCGCGAGCTGGTACACGAGACGACCGTCGCCGAGTCCGACGGCCAGAGACGGCGGCACCGAAGCCCCCGTGACGCGGACGAACGCGTTGGTCGCCGAATCGAGCAGCAGCAGACCGCTGTTGTCCTCGCGGACCACGGCGAGGTTGGCGCTCGTGACGCGGACGGGGAACGACCCCACGGACGTCTTCTCCCCGTCGGTCACCGTGAAGGCGACGACGAAGTTCCCCATCGTCGGGAACGTGGCTGAGAACGTGCTTCCCGTGAACGAGCCTTCCGCCGAAGTGACGGCGTAGGTCAGCGTGCTGCCTTCGCGATCGTTGACGTAATCGTCGAGATCCAGCGCGAACACGCTGCCGCCGGGCGTGTACTGCTGGGGCACTGCGCTGATGCGAGGCGCAGCGTTGCTGACGTTGCTGCCGCGGCCACACGAGGTAGCGAGAAGAACCAGGGCGAGCAGACTAGTGACACGGGCATGATGGACCATGGGAACCGTCTCTGAGATGAAGATGCTTTGTTGCGGAATCCGACGTGATTGGCATCGGCACCACGGCACAGCAAGGGTGAGCACACCGGCGACGGGGCGTTGTCACCGCAGCCTTGCCAGCGGCGCAGGTTGCGGTCCGTGTGGCGGCCCGACACGCGAACATGGCAATTCGCTCAACCAGGTGAACCCCCGAGCCGAAAGCCGAACTCTGCTCGCCGCATGAGGATGGGCGCGACTACGGCGTCCAGACCCTTGGCGGCGGGAGTTCGCTCCCTATCATCCGCTGCCATGTCCGAGTCATCTCCCGTTGCTTGGCGAGTCGCTGTCGTAGGGTCCGGCCCCTCGGCCTTCTACACAGCCGAAGCGCTGTTCAAGTCAGGTGTTCCGAACGTGCACGTGGATCTCTTCGATCGCCTGCCCGTCCCGTTCGGGCTCGTGCGGGGCGGCGTCGCCCCGGACCACCAGAACATCAAGGGCGTCATCAAGGTCTACGACAAGATCGCCGCGCACGCCGGGTTCCGCTTCTTCGGCAACGTGAAGATCGGCCGCGACCTGCAGGTGGCCGACCTCGCCGCGTACTACCACCAGATCGTCTACGCGTTCGGCTGCGAGAGCGACCACAAGCTCGGCGTGCCCGGTGAAGATCTGGCAGGCGTGCACTCGGCGACCGAGTTCGTCGGTTGGTACAACGGCCACCCCGACCACCGCCACCGGACCTTCGACCTCACCCACGCGCACCGCGTCGCCCTGGTCGGAAACGGCAACGTCGCGATGGACGTCGCGCGCATCCTGCTCGCGCGGCCCGAACTGCTGGCCAACACCGACATCGCCGACCACGCCTTCGCCGTGCTGCAGAAGAGCCAGGTCCGCGAGGTCGTCCTGCTCGGTCGCCGCGGCCCGGCGCAGGCCGCGTTCTCGCCGAAGGAGATCGAAGAGATCGCCGAATTGCCCGACGTCGACGTCGTCGTCACGGCTGCCGACTCGGCGCTCGACCCGATGAGCGAGGCGTGGCTCGCGAAGGAAGGGGCCCGCAGCCAGCAGCGCAACGTCAAGTTCCTGCAGGAGCGTGCGGCCCTCGGCGAGGGCACGCGCGGCAAGAAGCTGCGCTGTCGCTTCCTGGTCGGTCCGACCGAACTGCAAGGCAGCGGCGGCAAGCTGCGTTCGGTGCGCGTGCAACACATGTGCCTCGTCGCCGATGCCGACGGCACGCCGCGACCGAGGCCACGCGACTCGTTCGAAGAGCTCCAGGTCGACTTGTTGTTCAAGGCGGTCGGCTACCGCGGCGTGCCTTGCCCCGGCGTGCCGTTCGACGACAACAAGGGCATCGTGCCCAACGTCGAAGGGCGCGTGACCGAGAAGGCCGGCGGCCCGGTGGTCAAGGGGCAATACGTGTCGGGCTGGTGCAAACGCGGCCCCACGGGCCTCATCGGCACGAACAGCCTCGACGCCAAGGCCACCGTCGACAAGATGAAGGCCGACCACGCGGACGGCCTGATGTTCCTGCCGACGCAGACCGACATCCGGACGCTGCTGCACACGCGATCGATCGATAGCGTGTCGTGGGCCGACTGGCAGCGGCTCGACGCATGGGAACAGGAGAAGGGCCGGCAGCAGGGCAAGCTGCGCCAGAAGATCGCGAGCGTGGAAGAGATGATGCGCGTGGTCCACGAGCTGCGCGCGTCCGCACGTTGCCACTGACGACGCAGCTGGATCCGGGCATCTGGATCCTGGGCAGCGCGCGTCTATCGTCGCTCCGATGTCCGAAACGCACGACCTGTTCGCGGCCTGCCAGCCCGGTCTCGAGCCGCTGCTCGTGCGCGAGCTGCAAGCGCTCGGCGCCGCGCCGCGAACGCTGCCGGGGGGCGCTGCGTTCCGCGGCGACGTAGCCCTCGCGATGCGGGCCTGTCTCTGGCTCGGCACCGCGAGTCACGTGCTGCTGCGGCTGCGCGAGTTCCCGTGCCGCGCGCTCGGCGAACTGCAGCGCAAGGCCGCGCTGCTGCCCTGGCAGCAATGGCTGCGGCCGAACGTGCCCGTCGAGGTCCGCGCCTCGACGCGTGGTTCGCGCGTCTATCACACGGGCGCCATCGTCGAACGCGTCGAGAACGCGATCGCCGCAGCCTTGACCGCGCCTTTGCGCCGACCGACCGGCGAGCAAGATCTCGTGGCCCACGTGCACGCGCGCTTCCACGGCGACGTCTGTACGCTGTCGCTCGACACGGCGTGCACGCCGCTGCATCGACGCGGCTACCGGCTCGAGACGGCGAAGGCCCCGCTGCGCGAGGACCTCGCCCACGCGCTCGTGCTGGCCAGCGGCTGGACGCCGGCGCACGCGCTGCTCGACCCGTTCGCCGGTTCGGGCACGATCGCGATCGAAGCGGCCGGGCTCGCGCTGGGCCTGCCGCCGGGCCGGCTGCGGCCACCTGCGCTGCACCACCTCGCGCTGTTCGACGCCGCGACGTGGCTCGAGGTCGCGCAGGCCCCGACACCGCGCAAGGCCGCGGCATCGCAGACAATGGCAAAGGTCGCCGCGAGCGACCGCGATGCGGGGGCCATCGAGGCAGCGCGCCACAACGCCGAACGCGCCGGTGTCGCGGGGCACGTGACGTTCGGCTGCCACGCCGTGACGGCGCATCCGTGGCTCGCGCCCGGTGCGGCGCCGCCGCAGGGTGTGCTTGTGACGAACCCGCCGTTCGGCGTGCGCGTGCAGCACGCCGAGAACCTGCTGTCGCTCTACCAGACGATCGGCCACCGCACAGCACGCCTCGGCCCCGGCTGGCGCGTTGCGATTCTCGCCCACGACGTGCGCCTGGCGCGCCGCACGGGGCTGCCGCTGCTTGCCGCGTTCACGACGAAACACGGCGGGCTCACGGTCACGGCCCTCGTCGGCGAAGCCGCCGCCGTCACCTCCGAGGAATCGAGATGAGCGATCGACATCACATCCTCGTGCTCACGGGCGCGGGAGTCAGCGCCGACTCGGGCGTGCGCACGTTCCGCGATGCGGGCGGACTGTGGGAAGGCCATCGCGTCGAGGACGTCGCGACGCCCGAGGGCTGGGCCCGCGATCCAGCCAAGGTGTGGCGCTTCTACCAGGAACGACGCGCACAGCTGCGCACCGTCGAACCGAACGCAGCGCACGTTTCGCTCGCCAAGTTCGCGCGGACCCTCGCGGCGGACGGTCATGCGTTCACGCTCGTGACGCAGAACGTCGACGACCTGCACGATCGCTCCGGCAGCGAGGTGCTGCACATGCACGGCGAGCTGCTGCGGCTGCGCTGCGAAGAGTGCGAGACCGTGGTCGTGGACCGCGATCACGTCGATCCCGTTCGCTTCGTGCCGTGCGCGCAGTGTGGTGCCGAACGGCTGCGGCCGCACATCGTGTGGTTCGGCGAAGTGCCGTTCCACCTCGACGAGATCGACGCAGCGCTGCGGAGCTGCACGCACTTCCTCGCAATCGGCACGAGTGGCAAGGTCTGGCCCGCCGCCGGCATGTTGCAGCACGCCCGCGCCTTCGGGGCAGTCACTTGGGTGCAATCGCTCGATCCACCCGACAACCTCGACCGCCGCGATCGCTACCACCAGGGCAAGGCCGCGGCAGTCGTGCCGGCGATGCTCGCCGAGCTCGCGGTGACGCTGGACTGACGCGGTCACCCGCGCCGCGTGGCAGCAAGCTCATCCTCCAAGAGGCCGACCGCGCGCCCCGACGGCTACGTGCTGATGCTCACGCACCTGTGAGCGCGGCCTTGCGCCAAAGCAGCAACGCGCGGACACTGCCGCCATGAGCATCCGCGTGATCGCGCGCGCCGTAGCGCGTGCCGAGACCCGGCAGCGTCTCGCGCAGGCGCTCGCAAAGAACCAGGCGGCGTCGCGCAAGGAGCCGGGCTGCGTACGCTACGACATCGCGCAGAGCACGAGCGACCCGAACGAGTTCGTGACGATCGAGGAGTGGCGCAGCGAAACCGATGTCGCAGCGCACATGAAAACGCCGCACGTCACCGCACTGCTCGCCGAGGTGCCGTCGCTCGTCGCCGCTCCGCCCGACATCCGCCAGTACAAGACCATCGGTTGAGCGCGCGCCACCGGCCGACGTCGAGGTCGCGCGGGTTCGCGCCGGGCCGGCCCGGCGCACCGCCGGCGCAGCGACCTGCCTGCCGCCCGTGCGCTGACGCTCATTGCTGCGCGGCGCGCACGCGTTCGCACTCCTTGTCGATCGCGCGATGGCTGTCCACGGCCGCTGTTCCCGCGCAGCCCGAGCAGAATGTGCGCCGATCCGGCAGCGCGACCCGGGCTCGGGTTGACGCGAGGTGCTGTGCAGGGGAGAAGTGTGATCGTCCCTCCCCGACTTGCCATGAAGTGCCTCCCCCTCACCGCCCTCCTGTTGGCCGCCGCGTCGCTCGTGGCCCAGAACGCCACCGACCCCGCGAACGAAGCGAAGAGCCACGCACGCATGATCAAGACGCTGCGCGAGATCGCCGAGCGCCACAAGATCGACCACCACTATCACGGGACCGGCGAGGCCGAGAAGCTCTGGGCGCAGCTCGAAGCCGCTGGCGACAAGGCGCCGTGGAGGCTGCGGTTCGACTCAGCGCTCGCGCACATGCGCCTCGGCGACACGCGCGAAGGCATCCGCGTGCTCGAGCAGGCCGACCAGGCGCTGCGCGAGAAGAGCATCGAGGGCAACCTCGACGCCCAGAACGCGGTGCGCTTCTACCTCGCCATGGGCTGGCTGCGCGTCGCCGAGTCCGAGAACTGCTGTGCGCGTCCGACTCCCGACAGCTGCATCCTGCCACTGCGCGGCAGGGCGCTGCACACCGAGAAGGAAGGCTCGACGAACGCGATCCCGTACCTGCTCGATGTGATCGCGAACACACCCGAGAACGACGACTGGCAGCTGCGCGCGCGATGGCTGCTGAACCTCGCGCACATGACGCTCGGCACGTATCCCGACGGCCTAGACAAGAAGCACCTGATCCCGCCCACGGCGTTCGCGTCGAAGATCGACTTCCCGAAGTTCCCCAACATCGCGCAGCGGGTCGGGCTCGACACGTTCGGCATGCTCGGCGGCGTGATCGTCGACGACTTCGACAACGACGGCGACCTCGACATCCTGAGCTCGACCTGGGGTACGGCCTCGCCGTTGCTGTTCTGGCGCAACGAAGGCAACGGCACCTTCACGGAGCGCAGCAAGGAGGCCGGGCTCGAGGGCATCACGGGCGGCATCAACATCTTCCAGGCCGACTACGACAACGACGGCGACGTCGATGTCTACGTGCTGCGCGGCGCCTGGCTCTACGACCACGGCCGCGATCCCAACTCGCTGCTCAAGAACCGCGGCGACGGCACGTTCGTCGACGTCACGTTCGCGGCCGGGCTCGGCGAGGTGCACTACCCGTCGTCGACGTGCCAATGGGCCGACATCGACAACGACGGCGACCTCGACCTCTACGTCGGCAACGAGACGTCGCCCGAGATCCGCGCGCCGAACCAGCTGTTCCGCAACGACGGGGACGGCACGTTCTACGACATCGCGGAGCGCGCCGGCGTGCAGAACTTCGGCTACACGAAGGGCCTCGCGTTCGGCGACTACGACGAGGACGGCAAGGTCGACCTGTTCGTGAGCAACCTCAAGAACGGCGCGAACAAGCTCTATCACAATCTCGGCAACTGCAGGTTCGAGGACGTGGCGCCGCGGCTCGGCCTCACGAAGCCGCCCGAGAGCTTCGGCACGTGGTTCTGGGACTATGACAACGACGGTCATCTCGACCTGTTCGTCGCCGCCTACTGCACGAGCATCGGCGACCTCGCCGCGTGGTACCTCGGGATGCCGCGCCCGCATCCCGAGACGATGCGGCTCTACCGCGGCGACGGCCAGGGCCACTTCGCCGATGTCACGGCGGCCGTGGGCCTCACCTACCCGGCGCTGCCGATGGGCGCGAACTTCGGCGACCTCGACAACGACGGCTTCCTCGACTTCTACCTCGGCACCGGCGACCCGTACTACTACAGCCTCATGCCGAACCTCATGTTCAAGAACATGGGCGGAGCAAAGTTCGAAGACGTGACGGTGGCTGGAGGCTTCGGCCACCTGCAGAAGGGCCACGGCATCTCGTTGGCGGACCTCGATGCCGACGGCGACCTCGACGTCTTCTCGCGACAGGGCGGCGCCTATCCGGGCGACGTGGCCCACGACGTGCTGTTCGAGAACCCGGGGTTCGGCAACCACTGGCTCGCGGTGCATCTCGTCGGCACCGAGAGCAACCGCAGCGCGATCGGCGCGCGGCTGCGGGCCGTGATCGTCGAGGACGGCGTGGAGCGCTGCGTCTGCCGCCTCGTCAACAGCGGCGGCTGCTTCGGCGCCAACCCGCTGCGCCAGCACCTCGGTCTCGGCAAGGCCACGACGGTGAAGAGTCTCGAGGTGTCGTGGCCGCGCACGGGCAAGGTGCAGACGCTGGCCGACGTGCCGGCCGATCGCCTGATCCGCATCGTCGAGGGCAAGGACGGCTACACGGTCGTGCCGCAGACGCGCACCGTGCTCGGCGGCAAATAGTCGGTCATCGCCGCAACGCGGCGTCCGCGTACGGGGCGAAACAGCCACAAGGCGCCGCTGCGGCGATGAGTCCGAACCACCCGGGCGAGACCCATGCGACGTCTTCGCTGCTTACCAGCGGATCAACGTGCCGGCCCAGCTCAGGCCGCCGCCGAACGACACGAGACAGACGAGATCGCCGCGCCGGATCCGCCCGCCGCGCGCCGCTTCGTCGAGTGCCAGCGGGATCGAGCCCGAGGCCGTGTTGCCGTAGCGGTCGACGTTGATCATCACTCTTTCGAGCGGCAGGCCGAGCCGCTTGCTGCCGGCTTCGAGGATGCGCAGGTTGGCCTGGTGCGGAACGAGCAGCGCGAGGTCGTCGATGCGGACACCGTTCCGCGCGAGCAGCTCTTCGACGATCTCGGGCATCTTCTGCGCCGCGAACTTGAACACCTCCTTGCCATTCATCTGCAGGAAGTGCTCGCGTCCCTCGACGGTCTCGGCCGAGGCCGGCCGCCGCGAGCCTCCGGCCGGAACGATGATCGTGTCGGCGCCGGAGCCGTCGATCCCGACGACGTGATCGAGGATCGCGCCGCCGTCGCGCGGCTCGCCGAGGAACATGGCACCGGCCGCGTCCCCGAACAGCACGCACGTATCGCGCTGTTCGTAGTCGGTGATCGACGACATGACATCCGCACCGATGACGAGGCAGTTGGCGAAGGCGCCGCTGGCCACGAGCCGGTGACCCGTCATCAGCGCGTTCATGAACCCCGAGCACGCCGCCGCGATGTCGAAGCCGGCAGCGCGCGAAGCGCCGAGGGCTGTCTGCACGCGGCAGGACACCGGAGGACAACACTCGTCGGGCGTGACGGTCGCGACGAGGATCAGTTCCACCTGTGCCGCCGTGACCTCGGCATCGCGCAGCGCCTTGCGCCCCGCCGCGATCGCGAGGTCGGATGTCGCCTGCCCGTCGACGACGCGGCGTTCGCGGATGCCCGTGCGCGTGACGATCCACTCGTCGGTCGTGTCGACCATGCCCTCGAGGTCGGCGTTGGTCAGAGTCCTGGCTGGCACGCGCGACCCCGTGCCGAGCACCGCCACTTCGCGCAGCCGTGGCCTCCCCCGCGACCAGGCCTTGCCCGCGGAGGTCTCCGCTTTCACTCGGCGCGACATGGCTCTTCGTCCTGCATGGTCAGTTCATCGGCAACCGGGCGGGTGCCTGGTGAAGCGTGCCGCCTCTTGGAAGGCTATTTTCCGTGCGTCCGGGCTGGGTTTCCAGCCAACCCGAGTACGGCCATTGAATTTCGTCGACGGATTCTGGTTGGCCTTTCGCCTTGCGACCCATGCCCGCGCGGCGAACGCCGTGCTGGCGTACGGGCAGTTGACTCCAGCGCTGCTTGCGGGGTCGGGTCGGTTCGTTCCGGACCACGCAGACCATCAGTCCCTGGGGATGCCTCACTTGTTGCGCACGGCCTGTTCGAGCTCGAGCACTCGGGGATCCTCCTGCCACCAGAAGCCGGTCGACTCGATGAACACGATGCGCTCGCGTTGTGCTTCGTACCACGCGCGCCAGTCACTGTCCTTCGGCGCGATCGACGGATGCACGTAGCGCTGCAGGCAACGTTGCGCCCGCTGCTGATCCTCGCCGTTGCCCGCCATCGCGAGCTGCATCCATCGTTCGAGGCTCTGCCGTTCGCGGTTGGGCGTGCCGAGCGCCATCGCATCGGCATCCACCTCGTAGACCTGCTTGTATTGCGCCTTCTTCTTGTGCTGCTCGCCCTTGCCGCTGAACACGTAGGCCAGGTGTTTGTCGAGCCACTGCTGGTAACCCTGCGGCGTGCGGTCGGTGTAGGTCTCCTGCCACTCCGGCGTGAGCTGGTTCGGGATGTGCTCCTCGATGCCGCGCAGGTAGCCGCTCTCCTTGTTGAGGTCGAGAGACACCTGGAAGATCTGCCGCGTCACGCAGACGAACTGGACCGTCTGGCTGTCGCGCTTGCCGCGCATGTAGTGCAGCACGTTGACGAGCGTGTCCTTCGCCGGATCGGTGAGACGCTGCGGATCGGTCGAGTAGCCCCAGTAGAACCACCGCCCCTGCCGCGCGAGCGACAGGCTGCCGATGCACTTGCCCGAGTGGCCTTCGGCGAGGTTCTCGAAGCCCGGCACGTCGGTGAAGAACCCCTCGTGGTTGACCAGCGTGGGATTCCAGTCGTCGGCCGGCTTGTCGTGCTCGAACTGCACGAGCCCGAACGTCTCGCCCATGCCGTCGGGATAGAGCACGCTCTTGCCTTCGGCGTACTGCTTCTCGCGCGGCGTGACCGTGACGGGGAAGGTCACTGCGTGCGGCGTCTTGAAGATCGCATGGTCGAGGGCCAGCCCGTGGCCCTGGTGGTCCATGCAGATTCAGATGTAGCCGCAGGCCATCGCGACCTTCTGGTTCTCGAGCAACTCGGTGCCGAGGAAGCCGACCGCCACGATCGGGCTGGCGGTGGCCGGGAACCGCTTCACGTCGCCCATCACGCCGCGGCACTGTCCGAACGTCGGCGAATCCGCGAGCACGACGTCGTGCGCATCACACTCGGCCTGCTGCACCTTGGCATACGTGGTCACGTCGGTACGGAAGCCCCGCTCGGCGAGGAACGCGGCGATCCGCGTGGTGCGTTCGCTCTCGTCGATCGCCACGAGCAGCACGGACGGTGCTTTCTCGCGTGCAGCCGGCAGCGCCAGCTCGAGCGCCATCGGCGGCAAACACTGCAGCGCGTCGCACACCATGAACTTCATCGTCGCGCGCAGGCCCGCACCGGCCGGCACTCTCTGCAGCGGCAGCGCCAGCGTCGCGTTGCCCGTGATGTGCCCCTTCGCGTCCATCGGCGCCTCGAGCGCGCCGACGGCCGCGAACGCCGAGCCCGACGCGATCTCGATCTGCACCGGCTGACCGCCACCGGTGTCGCGCCCGTAGAGATGCCAGCCGTCCTGCAGCGTTACCTGCACCTGCAGCTGGAGCCCGTGCAGCATCGCCGCGACCTGCAGCGGCGCGGCCGCGGGCAGTCCCTTGACGGTCAGCGCTGCGGGCTGTGGCGAGGGACCTTGGGCGACAAGACCGGCCGTGGCCAGCGTGGCCAGGACGAACGCGGGGACGACGCGGAGCATGCGGGAACCGTATCGCGCGAGCGCCTCGAGGACCGCCGTGGTCTAGAGATCCTCCAAGGTCAGCGGGCGCGGTTGCCGCCCGTCCACGTCCGTGAAGCCGTACTCCGTTCCGAGCGCCGCCGCGACGACGACGTTCCCGTTCCAGCGCGAGACGGCGGGGTCCTTCGCCAACGCGGCCACCGCGCGGCCGATGAACTCCGGGCTCTCGGAGTTGCTCAGGTCGAACACGCCGGCCGCGAGCACGGCCTCCGTGCGCACGAGGCCCGGATAGAGCGACACGACGGTCACCCCGTGCGGCGACAGTTCGCGCGCCATGTCCGCGGCCATCTTGTCGGTCGCGGCCTTCGCGACGCCGTAGACCACGTTGCCCGCATACTTGCGCGCCGCCCACGACGAGACGTGCACGATGAGACCGCGGCGCAGCGCGACCATCCTGCGAGCCGCGTGCTGGCTCGCGACGAGTGCTGTGCGCACACCCGTGGTGATCATGGCATCCCAGCGCCAGGCGGGCTGCTCCCAGAACGGCGCGGACCACGTGAACTTGCCGCCTTCGACCATGCGTTCGTAGCCGCCCCATGCGACGTTCACGAGGATGTCGAGCCGGCCGGCTGCTTCCTCGACGTGCCGGAAAACGCGCGCCGTGGCTTCGTCGTCGGTGTGGTCGCACGCGATCGCCGTGATCCGAGAGCCGAGCCCCGCCTGCTCGATGCTGCGACCGGTCGCGAAGACGGTCGCACCGGCGTGCGCGAGGCCGAGTGCCGTGCCGCGACCGACACCGCGGCTCGCGCCGGTCACGAGCGCGACTTGTCCACTGAGGTCGGGCGGCGTTGACATGCCATGACCGTATCGCTCGCGCGGCGCAGCCGCGATGGGCGGGGCCGGGTCGCGCCTGCCTCGGACTCGCGATCCCCCTCGCAAAGCCCGCCGCTACCCGCGACCATGCCCCCTCCCCCATGCACCTCGCGCGCAGCAGCCTCGCCATCCTGACGTTCGCCCTCGCCCTCCCATCCCAAGACGCGGCCGCCGCGAAACCGATGTTCGTCGCGCCCGCGAGCCAGGAAGCGCAGGACCAGATCAAGAGCTTCCAGCTCGCGCCGGGCCTCGTCTGCGACCTCGTCGCCGCCGAACCCGACCTCTGCAACGCGGTCGCGTTCGCGATCGACGGCAAAGGCCGCTTCTACGTGGCCGAGACGTTCCGGATCAAGGACGGCGTGTTCGACACGCGCGACTACATGCAGTGGAAGGACGACGACCTCGCCTGCCTCACGGTCGCCGACCGCATCGCGAAGTACGAGAAGCACATCGCGAAGGACATCCCGAGGTACGCGGCGTTCTCCGAGCGCATCCGCATGCTCGCCGACACCGACAAGAACGGCTCGCTCGATCGCTGCACGGTGTTCGCCGACGGCTTCGCGGACCTCGCCGAGGGCATCGCCTCGGGCGTACTGCCGGTCGGCAACGACGTGTACTTCACGAACATCCCGAAGCTCTGGCGCCTGCGCGACACCAACGGCGACGGCGTCGCCGACGAACGGCACGTCGTGCACGACGGCTATGGCGTGCACACCTCGCTGATCGGCCACGACCTGCACGGCCTCATCGTCGGCCCCGACCGCCGCCTCTGGTTCTCGATCGGCGACCGCGGCTTCCACGTGCAGCAGGGCGACCGCACGTTCGCCTATCCGCACGAAGGCGCGGTACTGCGCTGCGAGCTCGACGGCAGCGACCTCGAGGTCGTGCACCGCGGGCTGCGCAACCCGCAGGAGCTCGCGTTCGACCAGTGGGGCGACCTCTTCACGGGCGACAACAACAGCGACGGCGGCGACCGCGCGCGCTTCGTACCGGTCGTGCCCGGCGCCGACAGCGGCTGGCGCATCGGCTACCAGTGGCTGCAGGACCGCGGCGCCTGGAACCGCGAGAAGATGTGGCACCCGCGGCACCCCGGCCAGCCCGCGTGGATCATGCCGCCGATCGTGAACTTCGCCGACGGCCCGTCGGGGCTCTGCTACGACCCCGGCACAGGCCTGCCCGAGCAGTATCGCGACTGCTTCTTCCTGTGCGACTTCCGCGGCGGCAACAGCTACAGCGGCGTGCACGCGCTGCGGGTGCAGCGGGCCGGCGCGGGCTTCGAGCTCGCGAGCGCATCGAAGCCGATCTTCGGCGTGCTCTGCACCGACGTCGAGTTCGGCCCGGACGGCGCGCTCTACGTGCTCGACTGGGTCTCGGGCTGGAACAAGACCGGCAAGGGCCGCATCTACCGCGTGCGCACGCCGCAGATGGCGAACGACATGGCGTTGCGCAACGTGTCAAACCTGCTCGCGAGCAACCTCGCCGAACGCTCCGCGGCCGAGCTGCGGCCGCTGCTGTCGCATGCCGACCGAAGGGTCCGGCAGGCCGCGCAGTTCGCGCTCGTCGACCTCGGCGCCAGGGAAGTGCTGCTCGATGTCGCGAAGACACCGGGGCCGCGTCTGCCGCGACTGCACGGGATCTGGGGGCTCGGCGTGTTGGGCCGCAAGGATCCGAAAGCACTCGAAGGTGTGGCGGCGCTGCTCGACGACGGTGACGCCGACGTGCGCGCGATGGCGGCGAGGGTGCTCGGCGACTCCAGGATCGCGAAAGCGCTGAAGGGGCTCACGAAGGCGCTCGAGGACAGCAACTCACGCGTGAAGAAGGAGGCCGCGTTGGCTCTTTCGCGCATCGGCGAACCTGCGGGCGAAGCGGCTGCGAAGGCACTGCTGGCGCTGCTGCGCCACAACGACGACCGAGACCACGTGCTGCGCCACGCCGTGGTGTTCGCGCTGGCGTCCGTCGCGCCGCGCGCGATGTTGCTCGATGCCAGGACCGACGCGAGCTTCGCGGTCCGCCTCGGGGTGTTGTTGGCGCTCGCGCGGCGCAAGGACGCCGGGGTCGCGCACTTCCTCGTGGCCCCCGAGGCTGCGCTGCGCCAGGAAGCAGCGCGCGCGATCTACGGGGAACCGATTCCCGAGGCGATGCCGGCGCTCGCGCGACTCTGCTACGACGATGTTCCCGACACGGAGGCGATCGACTGGCGCGCGATCAACGCCAACCGCATGCTCGGCGAGACCGAGAACGGCGAAGCGCTCGTGCACCTCGCCTGTCTCGCGGACCACCCCGCGAAGACGCGCATCGAGGCGATCGAAGTGCTCGCCGAGTGGCAGAAGCCGCACGGACAGGACCGCGTCGGCGGCAATTGGCGGCCGTGCCGGCATCCGCGCGGCGAGATCGTCGTCGCGTGCTTCGAGGGCGCGGTCGAACGCCTGTTGGCGGACCGCGTGGTCGCCGAAGCCACTGCGACCGCCGCCGGCAAGATGAACTTGCTCGGCTGCGCCGAGGCGCTCGCGAAGGTCGTGCTCGATGGCGGGCGCGAAGACGCGGCGCGCACCGCGGCGCTCGATGCGCTCGACGCGATGGCTGCTCCGCAGTTGCCGCAGACGGTCGCCGCGATCGATGCGACGGCCCCCGTGCGTCTGCGCAAGCGCGCGATCGAGCTGCTCTCGCGCACGGCCCCCGAGAAGGCCGTGCCGATCCTCGCGACCTTGCTCGAGAACGCGCCGGTCGCGGAGAAGCAGGCCGCGTTCGTGGCCCTGGCGGAGTGCAAGCACGAAGCTGCGACGCAACTGCTCGTGTCGTGGCTCGAGCGGCTGCAGCGCGACGAGGTGGAACCACCGCTGCAGCTCGACGTGCTGGAAGCCGCGGGCAAGCAGCTCGACGCCACGATCCAGTCGATGCTCCTGGCGCGGGCCAACAAGACGACAGGTCCGCTCGGCGACTACCTGGTCTGCCGCGAAGGCGGCGATCCGAAGGAGGGCAAGAAGGTGTTCTTCGACTTCGAGGCCACGCGCTGCACGCGTTGCCACACGCTGTCGGGCACGGGCGGCAACGCGGGTCCCGTGCTCGACGGCATCGGCAAGAAGCAGACGCGCGACTACCTGCTCGAAGCGCTGATCACGCCGAGCGCGCGCATCGCCGAGGGCTTCGGCTCGACCACGGTCGAGCTGCACGACGGCGGCGTGCAGGTCGGGTTCATCACGAAGGACCAGGACGGTGCCGTGACGATCGTCGGCGTCTCGGGCGAAGCCACCGAGATCCCGTGGAGCAAGGTCGCGAAGCGCACGCCGAACGGCGCGAGCGCGATGCCCGCCATGGGCGGCCCGTTGTCGCGGCGCCAGATCCGCGACCTGATCGCGTTCCTCGCGAAGCAGACGAAGTAGCGATCGCCGGCGTGCCGAATCCGCCGGCGCCGCGGTGATGCGGGTGCCGTCGGCGCGGCCTCGAGGGAACTGTCACTTCTTGCGACCGGCCTTGCGCAGCTTCCATTCGACCTTCGTCTCCTCGCCTTCGACGACGTCGACGACCTCGCTCGGCTCGCTCCAACCGCCGGCAGCGCGCAAGTAGATGCGGTTCTTGCCCGCGGGCGCGCGGATGCGGAACGTGCCGTCCGGCAGGACGGGTGTGGCCTCGCAGGCGCCGCCGTCGCCGCGCGCTGGCCCATACATCGCGACGTCGGTGAATGGGCCAGGGACAAACGGTTGACCCGTCGTCGCGTCGACCAGGCGCCCGACGATGAAGCCGCCGCGAACGAGCTGCACAGTCCGGTCCTCGAGGTGAGATCGAGGCTTAACTTCGAGGCCGAGCACGGCGATCACGGTGAGGTCCGGGGCTTCGGCCCACACCTTGTAGACGTCCGCGCGCAGTCCCTTGAGGCAGAACCGGCCGTGGTCGTCGGTCGTCGTTCGTCCGTAGCCCATGCCCTGGCCCGCAGTCTCCACGAGAGCGCGGGCGGCCGGCTTGCCATCGGGCAGCAGCACGACGCCGCTGACCTTGCCGCCGAGTTCCAGGCCCGCATCGATCGGCTTCGCGAGGTCAGGGACGTCGATCCACTCGCGGCCGAAGTCGTCGTGACCCGCGAGCAGTCTCAGCGGAGGCATCGCCGGCACGCCCTTGAGCGTGAAGCGCCCGTCGGCGTCGGTGACGGCGTGCCACGGCAGCAGGGGCTCGGTGATCGTCACTGCCGCGCCATTCTTCCCTTGCCCGAAGAACGCGGGCCTGACCCATGCATTGGCGATCGGTGCGCCGCCGTCCTGGTTGCGAAGCATGCCATGCAGATCGACGGTGTCCAAGAGCGTCACACGCAGCCGATCGATCGCGACGCCGTCGCCCCGAATCTCGAGCAAACCGACTCGGCGTTCGCAGCGCGCCACGACGACGACTAGGTTGCTGCCCCATTGCTGGCGCTGCAACCACGCGACGTCGCGGAACTCGAAGGTGCCGTCGGCTGCCGCAAAGCCCTCGGCGATGGGCTCCATCGAGTGCCCATCCATGTCGTTGTGCCAGACCGTGACGCGCACGCGGGCGCCGCTGGTGCCGTCGACCGTGCCTCGCAGGTCGCGGCGTATCGCCGGCAAGCCCTGCGTGGCCGCAGCCGCCGCGACGATGGCGAGCGCGAACGCAGCGCGGACGAAGGATCGCCAGGTGCCCCGCATGGCTACGTGCGCCGCGCCGCAGCCGCGCCCGTCTTCGCTGGTGCCGCTCTGCCCTTGGTTCTCGAACCGCATGGCCGGCTCATGCTACTGAACTTGTCGGTGGCCAGCAGGCTCTGCGCGCGGTAGCCATCACGGCCCGGCCCGCAGCGGTCGCCAGATCGCCATCAGGTCGACACCGACCTGTGGCAGGATGCGTAGCCGGATCGAACGGTGTCGCACTTCGCCGCGCGGGTAGCGATGGTTGCGCAACCAGAAGCGCGTCACCGTTCGGAGGCACCATCGACGATCCAGTACTCACGCACTCCGTGTTCGGCGTAGACGCGTTTCTTGCGGATCAGGTCGTTGCTGCGATTCGATGGCGAGAGGATCTCGATCACGAAGTCAGGAGCCCCGTGAGGGTATCCGTCCCGCAGGATGTGCAGGCGCTCGGTGACGATGCCGCAGAGATCCGGAGCCGGCGCGCACGATTCGTCGAGGACCAGGGTCAGCGGGTTGCTGAAGAAGAGCCCGAGGACTTCGAACTGTGGGCCGATCTGCTCCCCGAGTTGCGAACCGATGAAGCTGTGCCGGTGGTTCGCCGGCGGACTCACGACCAGTTCCCCGTCCAGAAGCTCTTCGATCCGCCCCGAGCATTCGGGGCGGGCCATGAACGCGGCCAGCGACATGCGCTTGCGGCGGAGCTTCGTGGTGACGGTGGTCATCGCAGAATCCGATCGCAACAGCATAGGGGGCCCCGACGGCTCGACAACCGGGCCGTCGAGAGCAGTGGAACGAGGGACGTGAAAAAGCGCGGCCATCCCGAAAAACGCGGCAGGCGAAGCAAGGCGCGGTTCGAGGCTCGAGAGAAGGCTGCCAGCATCGACGACTTCCTCGAATGGTCTCGAGGCGTGACCGGTGGCTCTTCGCGCAGTTCCTGTGGCTCGGCCCTGGTGCTCCGGCACCCTGCCCACCGATGGGCTTCTCGGCCACGAACGCGCTCGACATCACGATCCAGCCCTGACGCCCCGCGTGGACTCTCGACTTCTCGGCGGCCGACCACTTGCAGGTCGCGTCATGTCGATGGACAATCCCGACCCGGAATGGACATGAACCAGACCTCTCCATCCACATCGATCGGCCGCGTCGTCACCCTGACCGTTGTCGTCGGCGTCGTCGTGGGCGTGATCACGGGACTGACGCTCAAGCTGACCCCTGTCGCAGAGGACCGCGCGTTGTTCGCAGCCCTGACCGCCGCGATCACCACCACCATCACCACCGCGGTGGTGCGGAGCCGCCTGCGCGCGGAGAGCGAGCCGTCCGCGGGCTGAGCGCAACCCAGCCCGTCAGCGCCCGAAGGCCTTCTGCCGACTCCGCGCAGTTCGAGCGTCACGCGAGCAGTTCGCGCCGCACGACGCCGTGCACGTCCGAGAGCGGAACGCGCGCCCTTTGCGACTTGAAGGTCAGTTCTCGTGGTCGCGCCGAGTCCGCACGCATGGTTCACCCTGGCAGACTCACCGCCCCGCTCAGCGCTCGGCTCACGGACCTGCGCGCAGCGGCCGCCAGATGGCCATCAAGTCGACAGCTATCTGCGGCAGGATGCGCATCCGGATCGAACGGTGCCGCACCTCACCGCGCGCGTAACGACCGTTGCGTAGCCAGAACCGCGTCACCGTTTCGGCGGCACCGTCGACTATCCAGTACTCGCGCACTCCGTGTGCGGCGTAGAGCCGCTTCTTGCGGATCAGGTCGTTGCGGCGGTTCGATGGCGACAGGATCTCGATCACGAAGTCAGGAGCCCCGCGAGGATATCCGTCGCGGACGATGTGCAAGCGCTCGTTGACGATGCCGCAGAGATCCGGCGCTGGCGTGCACGATTCGTCGAGGACCACGGTCAGCGGGTTGCTGTAGAAGCGCCCGAGGCCTTCGAACTGTGGATCGATCTGCTTCGCGAGTTTCGAACTGATGAAGCTGTGCCGTTCGTTCGCCGTTGGACTCACGACCAGTTCCCCGTCCAGAAGCTCTTCGATCCGCCCCGAGCATTCGGGACGGGCCATGAACGCGGCGAGCGACATGCGCTTGCGGGGGAGCTTCGTGGTGACGGTGGTCATCGCAGAAACCGATCGCAGCAGCATAGGGGGCCTCGGCGACCCGACAACCGGGCCGCAGAAAGCAGTGGAACGAGCGAGGTGAGAAAGCGCGGCCATCCCGAAAAAACCCAGCACGCGCGGCCGTCCGCTCACCCCGGGTCCGCGGGCAGGGTTTCACCCTCTTGCAAGAATCGGCGCCGCACGACACCGTGCACGCCCGTGAGCCGGAACGCGCGGCCCTGCGACTTGAACGTCAGCTTCTAGTGGTCGACGCCGAGCAGATCCAGCATCGTCGCCGGCAGGTCGTGCACTTGGACCTCTGTGTCGGTGACCCGGTAACCCAGCTCGTCGGTCGCCCCCACCACGACCCCTCGTTTCACGCCGCCGCCCGCGAGCAGGATCGAGAAGCAGTGCTGGTGGTGATCCCGCCCAGGAACTTTCTGTCGTCGCGCGCTTCGTTCATCGGCGTGCGCCCGAACTCGCCGCGCCACACGACGAGCGTCTCGTCGAGCAGCCGGGGCCGCCGCGCCGTCAGCCAGCCCGCCGAGGTGGCTTCTTCTCGAGGGCCGCGATGGCGGCGCGCAGGAGAGCATTGACCCGCTTCGGGTCACGAAAGACTGCGGCGACATCCGCGTCGAGGACCACGACTACTGCATCGCGACGTACGCGGCGCGCGAATCGATTCGATCGCGACTTGCCGTAGTCGAAGCGATACTCACGAACCAGCCCCGGGTCCGGTCCGTCGTGCAGACTAGGACCCGCTGTTCTTCTCGTAGTCTTCGCGCTCATGACGTGTTGCCTTGCGCCCGCTGATGAGGCGAATCGCCCCCCGGCGGTGACAAAGGCTACCAGAAGTAGACGTCCTCGGGAGGAGTGGCCCACGATGGCCTCACGCAGTTCTCGATCCGAATGGCCCGGCTCACGCGAGCAATTCGCACCGCACCACGCCGTGCACGTCCGTGAGCCGGAACGCGCGCCCCTGCGACTTGAACGTCAGCCTCTCGTGGTCGACGCCGAGCAGATACAGCATCGTCGCCTGCAGGTCGTGCACGTGGATAGGCGTGTCGGTCACCCTGTAACCGAGCTCGTCGGTCGCGCCGATGACCACCCCCCGCTTCACCCCGCCGCCCGCGAGCAGCATCGAGAAGCAGTGCGGGTGGTGATCGCGGCCCAGGAACTTGCTGCCGTTGCGCGCTTCGTTCATCGGCGTGCGCCCGAACTCGCCGCCCCACACCACGAGCGTCTCGTCGAGCAGCCCGCGGCGGCGCAGGTCGATCAACAACGCGGACAGCGCCTGGTCGAGCTGCTTCGCCTTCGTCGGGAACTGCGTCATCAGGTCGTCGCCAGGACCCGTGCCGTGGATGTCCCATCCCGAGTCGAACAGATGCACGAAGCGGACGCCGCGTTCGACGAGCCGCCGCGCGAGCAGGCAGTTGTTCGCAAGCGAGGTCTGCCCCGGCGTCGTGCCGTAGAGCGCGTGCACGTCGGCCGGCTCGCTCGCGAGGTCGACCGCCTCAGGCACCGACATCTGCATGCGGAACGCGAGCTCACACTGCGCGATGCGCGTCGTCGTCTCGGGATCGCCCGAGACCTGCTCGTGTTCGCGGTTCAGGTCGTTCAACGCACGCAGGCTGCGTTCGCGCCGCGCGCGGTCGAACCCCGGCGGATCCTGCAGGTAGAGCACGGGATCGCCCTGCGAACGGAACTCGACACCCTGGTGCACCGAGGGCAGGAAGCCGGAGCTCCAGAGCGACTTGCCCGCGCTCGGCAGGTTGCCGCCGCTCAACATCACGACGAACGCCGGCAGGTCGCGGTTCTCGCTGCCGAGACCGTAGGAGACCCAGGCGCCCATCGACGGCCGCCCGGGCCGCGGCCCGCCCGAGAACAACAACAGCTCGGCCGGCGCGTGGTTGAACTGGTCGGTGACCATCGAACGCACGAGCGTGACGTCGCCGAGTTGTTGCGCGAGGTGCGGGAACAGCTCGCAGACCTCGATGCCGTTCGCCCCGCGGATCCAACCGTGCTGGTGGCCGAGCAGCAGCGGGTGACCCTTGATGAACGCGAAGCGCTCCTTCTGCAGGAACGAGTCGGGGCACTTCTGCCTGTGCAGCCGGTCGAGCTCCGGCTTGCGATCGAACATGTCGAGCGTCGGCGGCGCGCCCTCCATGTGCAGGTAGATCACGTTCTTCGCGCGCGGTGCGAACTGCGATCTCGGCGTCGGATCGTCGCCGAGCAGTCGCCGCAGCGCGATCGCGCCGAGCGAGAGCGCCGAACCGCCGAGGAACCGGCGGCGGCAGAGGCGCAGCAGCTCGTCGTGCGTCGGCATCATCGTTTGGTCACGAACTCGTCGAGCGAGAGCACGACGCCGGCGACGACGGCCCACGGCGCGAGCTCGATCTCAGGACTGCAGGAACCTGGTGGGAAGATCTTGGCGGCGGCCTCTGGGTCCGCGCGGAACCGCTGCTGCTCGTCGCGCAGCAGCGCGAGCAGCCGCGCCTGTTCGGCCGCCGTCGGTTCGCGCAGCAGGCACCGCCGCCACAAGCGCACGATGCGCTCGGGGTCCTCGAGCAGGATGCACTCGTCGCCGCAGACGAGCTCGCGTGCCAAGGCCTTCGCGGCTTCGTGATACTGCGGCTCGTTCCACAACACGAGCGCCTGCAGCGGCGTGTTCGTGCGGTGCCGCCGCAGCACACACGACTCGCGGCTCTGCGCGTCGAACACCATCATCGCCGGGTGCGGACTCGTGCGCCGCCAGAACGTGTAGAGCGAACGGCGGAACGAGTCGTCCCCGTCCGCCGCGACCCACTTCTCGCCGCTGTAGAGCTGCAGCCACACGCCGTCGGGCTGCGGCGGCATCACGCTCGGTCCCCCGACCTGTCGGCGCAGCAGGCCCGACACGTCAAGGGCCTGGTCGCGCAGCATCTCGGCCGACAAGCGCACCGCGGGGCCGCGCGCGAGCCAGCGGTTGTCGGGGTCGTGCTGCGTGAGCAACGGAGTCTGCGCCGAGCTCTGCGCGTAGGTCGCCGACAACACGATCGTGCGCAGCAGGTGGCGCAGCGACCAGCCGCCGTCCACGAGCTCCGCAGCGAGCCAGTCGAGCAGCTCGGGGTGGGACGGCGCGTCGCCCTGGCTGCCGAAGTCCTCGAGCGTGCCGACGAGCCCGTGCCCGAACAGCTCGCTCCAGATGCGGTTGCACTGCACACGCGCCGTCAGCGGATTGTCGCGCGAGACGAGCCAGCGCGCGAAGCCGAGCCGGTTCTGCGGCGCGTCCGGCCCGAGGCCGGGCCAGACCTTCGGCGTCGTTGGTGACACCTCGTCCCCCTGCGTGAGGAAGCTGCCGCGCAGATGGATGCGCGTCGTGCGGCGTTTGCCGGCGGGCAGCTCGCGCATGACCGGCACTGCGGGGCCGCGGTGTTCGTCGAGCTGGGCTTCGGCCGCCGCGATGCGCTCGCGCACCGAAGCGAACTGCGGCGCGCGCCGCAGATACGCAGCGTGCACGATCCCCCGGCCCTTCTCGTCGCAGGCTTCCGCCGCGAGCACCGTTTCGACCTCCGCACCGAGCTCGCTCGCGCGCAGGTCGAAGTAGAAGCCGCTCGGGCCGCGGCCGTTCGCAACCTTCAGCAACAGCGTGTTCGGGCCGGGCTGCAGCGGCACAGCGAGGATCTGCTGGTCGGGTGCGGCGCCGTGCGCGACCTCCTTGTCCAGGACCTCGGCCCCGTTCCACCAGACCTTGATCGCATCGTCGCTGCCGAGCGACAGCACCGCGGTCGCGGCACACTGCGCCTCGATCGTGCGATACAGGTAGAAGGCGCTGTTGTCGCCGGACCACTTGTGCACTTTGCCGTCTTCGAACTGCTCCGCGCGCCACTGCAGGCCCTCCTGCTGTGCCTCGAGCTGCACGCCGTCGCGTTCCGGCGCGAACACCGTCACGTGTGCTGCGTGGAAGTCCGCGGCTGGTACGGGTCCGAGCATGTGCCAGGTCAAAGCACGCGGCGCGGCCTCGTGAAAGCTCGCGATGGCGCTGCGCGCTGCCCCGGCCCACTCTTGCACCGTCTCGTCGTCAGCGCGCATCGAGGCGCGCAGCTCCGACAGCTCGAGCTCGAGCACCTTCGTCGCCGCGCGGTCGCGCTCGGTCGGCGCGCGCATCACGGGCGCATCGTCGTCGCGGTCGCTGTCCTCGGTCTGGTCGAAGAACGCGAACAGCTCGTAGAACTCGCGCTGCGAGAAGGGATCGTATTTGTGGTCGTGGCACTGCGCGCAACCGAGTGTGCTGGCCATCCAGACCGACATCGTCGTGTCGACGCGGTCGATCACGGCCGCGGTGCGGAACTCCTCGTCGTCGGTGCCGCCCTCGGTGTTCGTCATCGTCTGGCGATGGAGCGCCGTCGCGAGTCGCTGGTCGTCGGTCGGGTTCGGCAGCAGGTCGCCCGCGAGCTGCTCGATCGTGAACTGGTCGAACGGCATGTCCCGCGAGAACGCGTCGATCACCCAGTCGCGGTAGCGCCACATGCTGCGCCGCAGCTCGTCCTTCTCGTAGCCCTGGCTGTCGGCGTAACGCGCGAGGTCGAGCCACCACTGCGCCCAGCGTTCGGCTGCGCTAGGCCTCGCGAGCAGCCGATCGACGACGCGCGCCTCGGCACCGGGCGACGTGTCGGCCGTGAAGGCGTCAGCGTCGGCAGGAGTCGGCGGCAGGCCGGTCAGATCGAACGAGACACGCCGCAACCACGTCGCGCGATCCGCGGGCGGCGACGGGCGCAGGCCCTGGGCCTGCATCGCTGCGAGCACCAGCTGGTCGAGCGGCGAACGGCACCAGGTCGCGTCGGCGACCGCGGGCGTGGCCGGCCGGACCACGGGCCGGTAGGACCAGTGGTCCCCAGGAGCGCGCGCGTGCTGTGCCGCCGCGAGCGAGGCGAGCGCACAAAACGGCAGCAGGTAGCAGACGCGCAATGGAGCCTCGGGGGAGTGCAGCGATTGTCACGCACACGCAGAACGACACAACCCCTTCGTCACGGGACTTGCCTCGACGATGCAGTTGCTGGCCAGGCCCGAGTGTTTGCGTCCGCCCGGTATGCTGCCGCTCATGAACCAGCTCGTGGAGCGGCGTCGTTCGGTGATCGCGTTGTTGCTCGCCCTTGGATGCGCAGCGATGCCGCCGGCTGCGGCGCAGGAGCCGCCGCGGGATTTCATCGGTGCGGCCGCCAGACCAAGGCCCCGTTTCGACGTGAGCCAGACGCTGACGGGGCTGGCCCGACGTGTCCGCGAAACGGCCGTCGCCGATCAGACGGTCGCCAGTGCCGCGTGGCTCGTGCTCGCGTTCCATGAGAACGGTTCGACAATGAAGGTCGGGACCCACCGGGAGTCGGTCCGAATGATGGTCAGGACTCTGCTGGAGCTGCAGGGCCCTGGCGGTCAGTTCGCACGGAATGGCGTGGCTGGCAGCCGGTCCGACCAGATGGTCGGAGCCCTTGCCCTTCTCGTCGCATTCGAGCGATCCCAACACCGGCCACTCAGGGCGCCCGCAATGAAAGCATGCGAAGCTGTCCTTGCGATGAAGGCGCCCGACGCGAAGACCCCGACCAACGAGGAGGTCGCCTTGGTCACACTGCTGCTGCCCACGTTGTCCAACCTGGCGCCAGGTGAGCCGGAGGCCGCCGTGGCTGCCGATCGACTGAAGGCCATGGCTGGTGAGTTGCTGGCATCGCGCAAGTTCGGCGAGACGCGGCGCGGCGACGCGGCGCTGCACTTCGGCCAGCTCATGCTCGGTGAACCTCACCCACCGGAATTGACCGTGGCACGAACCTGGCCCGCGAACCTGACCGCCGATCCGCTGCACATGCTGTTCGCGATGCTCGCCGTGAGCACGGACGAGAAGAGCCTGGCCCGGCAGTCGAACCTGATCGACGGCTTGTTGGCCGCGCGCGCATCCGCGGGCAGCAACGCGGGCATGTGGCCCGCGGCCGCGGGTCTCGACGAGACGACGACGACTGCGATGCTCACGATGGGCACTGGGGTTGCGAACGGATCCCCGCTGCTGCTGCGACCGAAGTAGCGAGCAACCCGCTGCACCGCGTAGCGGATTGAGCCCGGCTCCGCGCATCGCCACCGAGTCTTACCGTTCGGCCCGAAAGGCAAGAGCAGCGTTCCGCCGACCAGGCAACCGTGCCCTGCGAGGCAGGTGCTTCGGCTACCCTGGTCGCACCGCCGCCGGTTTTTCTGCAACGCAACGCCGGCCGCGGTGACCTTGCCATCACCATGACCGGTGTCCCTTCGCAACTGGACGTGCAGGAGCTGCTGACCGCGCAGGATTTCGTGCGCCGCCTGGCCAGGAGTCTCGTGTTCGACCAGCAGCGCGTCGACGACGTCGTGCAGGAAGCCTGGCTCGCGGCCGTGCAGCGACCCCCGCTGCAGCGCGGTGCGGTGGTGAGCTGGTTCCGTTCGACGCTGCACCACCTGGCCCGGAACCGCGCGCGCGATGAGGCGCGGCGGCGCCGGCGCGAGACCGCCGCAGCGCGGCCCGAGGCGCTGCCGTCGGCCGCCGACGTGCTCGCGCGCGAAGAGCAGCGGCGCGAAGTCGTCGCGGCGGTGTTGGCGCTGCCGGAACCGTACCGCGGCATCGTTCTCGCTCGCTTCTTCGACGAACTCGAGCCGCGAGAGATCGCGCGGTTGCGCGGCATGCCCGCAGCGACCGTGCGGTCGCAGCTGCACCGCGCGCTCGAGATGCTGCGCCAGCAGCTCGACGAACGGCACGGCAGCCGGCAGGCATGGGGCCTGTGGCTGCTGCCGCTCGCGAAGCCAGGGCACGCCGGAGGCATGGGGTTGGTCACTGCTGCAGGAGCGTTGCTGATGGCGAAGATACTGATCGGTGCCGGGGCCATGAGCCTTCTCGTGTTCGGCTTCCTCTCGTTCGGAACCGGACCGGCCACACCGCCGCCGGCCGGTGAGAAGCAGGGGATCGCGGCCGCAGCCGCGGCGACGTCCGACGTACGGGCACCGAGTCCGGCGGCGAGCGAACGCGTCGAGATCGCGACCAAGGCTTCGGCCCCGACGGTGGCCGCGACCGGCGCCGGCGGTCTGCGCGGCCGCGTCGTGCACAAGGATGGCCAGCCGGCCGCGAACTGCCTCGTGCGCGTGCTCGGCATCGACGGCGTTGCGCTGTTCGCCGACGCGCCGGCGACCGGCGACCAACGCACGCTGCCCCTGCCGCGCGGCGAAGCGCGCACCGGCGACGACGGCGTGTTCACCATCGCGGGCCTGTCGCCGCGCACGCGCTACGTCGTCAACGCCGACGCCGACGGCCCCGACCGCACGCTGCGCCTCTGCAGCGTCACGCCATTCCCCGAAAAGACCGCCGACCTCGGCGACTTCGTGCTCGAGCCCAAGGCCGGCATCGCGGGCCGCGCCGTCGACGACGCCGGGGCCGCGGTCGCCGGAGCCGAGGTGCTCGCGATGGACCTGCCCGCGGCGCTCGCCGCGGTGTTGCCGTTCGACCGCTTCGTGCCCGCGCACGGCGGCATGCTGTGGGTGCCCTTCCCCGATGCCGCGGGCGCGAGCGATGCGCCTGGTTACCGCGACCTGTTGCGCGGTTTCCTCGGCCGCGAGCTGTTCGAACACTCCGACCTCGACCGCAGGCCGGAGCTCGGCACGATCGTCGTCGACCGCCTGCCGTGGCTCGAGACGATCTGGCGCGAGGTTCCGATCGCGCGTGCGACCACGGCGGCTGACGGCAGCTTCACCGTGCGCGGCGTCGAGCCGGGTGGCAACATGCTGATCGTGCGCAAGCCGGGTCTCGCGATCGGCAGCAAGGCGCGCGTCGTGGCGTCACAGGGAGAATGTCGCGACGTCGGCGATGTGACGCTGGCGGCCGGCGAGGAGCTGCGCGGCAAAGTACGCGACGCCGGCGGAAACCCGGTGGCCGGCGCCGAGGTGCGCGTCGGCAGCATCGGCGCGCTCGGCTGCCGCGGCATCGCGTTCTGCGAGGCGCCCGTGACGACCGGCGCGGACGGTGGCTTCCGCGTGTCGGGACTCGGCCGCGGCCGCGTCGTGGTCGCAGCGCGCGCGAACACGCGCGAAACCTGGCAGGTGGTCGGACCGGTAACGACCGACGACGACGTCGAGCTGCGGCTGCCGCAGCGAAGTAGCCTGCAGCTGAAGCTGAGCCGCGACGACGGGGCGCCCGTGACCGGCGTCGCGCTCGAGGTGTATTGCGGTCCTGACCTGCGCGAACTGCGTCGCGCCGGTCTGCAGACGCGCGTGCCGACGCCCGCGCCGCAGCAAGTCTCTGACGGCGTGTGGTCGTTCGGCGAAGTGCCGCTCGGCTGCTACACGCTGCACGTGCAGGCCGACGGTGTGATGCCGGTCGAGACCATGGTCGTGCTGCCGCAGCAGGAGCCGCTCGCGGTCACGCTGCCGGCGGCAACAGGCGTTCGCGTGCGCGTGCGCGATGCCGGCGGTCGGGCGATCACCGGCGCGAAGATCTACGTCGACCGCGACGACGCCGCCGCGCGGACCGTGCTGCCGAGCTCCTACGGCCTGCCGCGTTGGAGGTTGCTGCCGCTGCTGGCCGGCGTCACCGATGGCGAAGGCGAACTGCAGGTCGGTGTTCCGAGCAAGGGCGGCTCGCTGATGGCGACGCACCCTCTGCACGCGCCCGGTACGGCTCGCGTCGAACCAGGTGCCACGACCGCCGACCTCTTGCTCGCGGCGCCGGGCACGATCTCGGGCCGTCTGTTCGACCGCGGCGTGCCCGCCGATCCGCGCCGCTACTGCGTGGTCGCCGAGGCCGACACGACCACGAACGTGCCGCTGCCTGGTCTGCGCGCGGGCCTGCTGCCCGACGGCAGCTTCACGTTCCCGAACGTCGCCCCGACGCACTACGAGCTCTACGCGGTCAAGGTGCAGCCCGAGGCGCTGTCGCTGCATCGGCTCGTGGCCGACATCGAGAATCTCGTGATGCCGCGCTTCTTCGGCGAGGAACCCGTCGGTCATCAACTGACGGTCGAGGCCGGCGCGAATGCGACGTTCGAGTTCGACGTCGATCCGAACCAGGCGAAGCCCGGCGAAGTGCCCTCTAGGCTCGAGGGCCGCGCCCGGATCGACGGTGTGCCACTGGCCGGCGCCGAGCTGCAGCGGTGTCTCGATCTGTATCGTCACACCACGGTGGCGACGGTCGCTGCCGACGGCACGTTCACGGTCGACACTCTGAAACCCGGAACGCAGTCGCTGCGGCTGCTCGGCAAGGACGATCACCTCATGCTGTGGGAAGGCGAGATCACGCTGCAGAGCGGCGAGTCTCGTTTCCTCGACCTCACGATGACGACCGGCAGCTTGAGCGGCACGACGTCGTTCGCGACGGGACTGCCGTTCACGGGCTACGAAGCAACTGCCACCGGCAGCTGCAACGGCGGCACCGTGAGGCGCCGGGTCCAGATCGACGCCGCGGGGCGCTTCGCGTTCGCGTCGCTGCCGGCCGGCGACTACGAAGTCGCGGCCAGCGGTCCTGACGGCGAGAGCAAGCCCGTGCGAACTTCGATCGTCGCCGGAGCGGCGGCGGCGCCCGTTCACCTGGATCTGCTCGAGGTCACCGTGCTGAGCGGCCGCATCACCGGCGACTTCAGCGGGCGCAACGCGATCGTGCTGCTGCGCTGCGACGTCTGGACCTACTGCAACTCGCTCGGCGACGACGGCAGCTTCCACTTCCGCGACGTGGATCCGAGGGTCTGCACGCTCGAGCTCATGCTCGGCAGCAAGACCATCAAGCTCGACCCGGGTACCTTCGACATGAGCCTCGGCAGCCAGCGCAACGTGCAGGTGCGCGTCGCTGCCTCGAAGCCCGACAAGTAGCGCGGCGCCGGGGCAAACTCGGCAGCGACCAGTTCCGTCCACCATGAAGGTTCGATGCCACGGGCCGAATTTTCATGGCAGCCCTGCGACAACTCGTCGGTCGGGGCCGAAGCCTCGTCAGAAACCGATGAAGCCCGCGCCGCCGTTGCTGACCGTGAAGCCGAAGGGGTTGGCAGCCGGATCGAGCGAGAAGGCCTGATTGAAGAACGAGATGCCGAAGAAGTCGGGCGAGCTCGGCAGCGTCCAGCTCCAGCTCGCCGACGTGCCCGTACCGACCGCGAGATTCAGGATCAGCGGATCCGCGAGCAGCTGGCACCCGGGCATGCCGATCACGTCGAGCGGGAACGGCAGCGGCAGACTCGTCGAGGTCATCGTGTTCGACAGACCCAGCGTGACCAACGCGATCGCGAACGGCAGATGCAGCACGTCGGCCGTAAACGTCGTGCCGAGCGCCGGACGTGAGCCCGCTGCCGCCTGCAGCACCGGCACGCCGAGCGTACCGGCACAGCCCGTTCCATACTGCGTGTAGGTCGCGGTCGGCGAAGCGTCCTGCCAGGCCGTCGTGTAGATGTTCCACATGCCGGGGAGA